>WNFO01000014.1_pt1 | contig 126144 bp, 116 predicted proteins | sample 5400251 | NCBI WGS metagenome assembly WNFO01 (sample SAMN13153354, study PRJNA577476) | soil metagenome | isolation source: 100 cm saprolite under Madrone tree | place: USA:California | collected 2016-06-14 | reverse complement strand
CTGGGCGAGGTGCGCACGCCCAGCATCGCCGACTTGTTCGTTGCTGTGCTGGGCAATCAGCCCGGCGGGGCACAAGGAGTGGCTCAATGAATACTCCATCGAACGCCGTTGGGGAGTCTGTCGCAGGCTCGCAGACAATAGCGCCCGCAACCATGTCGGTGACTCGGCACATGTATTGGTCGGTGCGACGCGAACTGTGGGAAAACCGTTCGATCTATATCGCGCCGCTGGCGGTCGCTGCCGTCGTGATGGTCGGCTTCTTGATTAGCCTGATTGGTCTGCCGCGCAGCATGCGGGAACTGGCGGCGCTCGACCCGGCCCATCAACCCGCCGTGCTTGCCAGGGCGTACAGCCACGTTGCGATGCTGATCATAGCGACCGCTCTTATCGTCGGGGTGTTTTACTCGCTCGAGCCGCTGCACGGCGAACGTCGCGATCGCAGCATCCTGTTCTGGAAGTCGTTGCCGGTTTCCGATCTTACGACCGTGCTCTCGAAGGCGAGCATCCCACTCGTGGTTCTGCCACTGCTCGCCTTCGCGATCACCGTTACCCTGCAACTCATCATGCGGCTGCTGAGCAACGCGGTCCTGGTGGTGAACGGTCTGGGTGCCGTGCCGCTGTGGACCCGGTTGCCGTTGTTCCAGATGGAGCTGGTGCTGCTCTACGGTCTTACCGTCCTTGCGCTCTGGCATGCGCCCATCTACGGCTGGCTTCTGCTGGTCTCAGGCTGGGCGCGGCGCGCGGCATTTCTATGGGCCGTCTTGCCGCTGCTCGCAATCGGCGTCGTCGAAAAGATTGCGTTCCACACTTCGTATTTCGGCTCCCTGCTGAAAGACCGCTTGTTTGGGTTCGCTGCCGCCGCTTTCGCCTTCAATGCGCAAGGTGACGTCCCGGTCGATCCGCATTTTATTCCGCTGGCGCAACTCACTCCGGGAAGATTCCTGATCAGTCCAGGTCTGTGGATCGGGCTGGGCCTCGCCGTGGCATGGCTCGCTGCAGCGGTCCGGCTGCGCCGTTATCAAGGACCCATCTGACTCGCATGCACTTGATTCAGCAACTCGCATAAGGAGGAAAGACTATGAGCACGACTGTATGGACCAACCGGGTGGAGTTGAATTCCGTTGCGGACAGCGCCTTGAAAGCAGCCGCGCGGTTTTGGTTCCTGGTGGCCGTCATCGGCCAGTTGGTGTTCGTGTTTTCTGTGGCGAGTTTCTACGGTCGTGCGGCCGCTCGGGGGGATTTCGAGGCGTGGAATAGATTCATGTCGCATGGGTACATTCCTGGCGCGACCATGGGCAATTTCGCCGTTGCCATGCATGTTTTCTCGGCCGTCATCGTAATCCTCGCCGGAGCGCTCCAGTTTGTTCCGCAAATCCGCAACCGCTTTCCCGCATTTCATCGCTGGAATGGGCGCATATTCATGCTGACCGCTTTCACGCTCAGCAGTGCCGGCCTGTATATGCTTTGGATCCGTGGAGGTCATGGCGACCTTACGCAACGGCTGGGTGGTACTGTTAACGCCGTCCTGATCTGGCTCTGCGCCGCCACGGCGGTGCGCCATGCGGTGGCTCGCGATTTCAAGACTCATCGCCGCTGGGCCCTCCGTCTGTTCCTGGTGGTGAGTGCAGCCTGGTTCTTCCGGGTAGGTTTCTTTTTGTCGTTTCTCCTCTTTAACGGCCCCTTCGGTTTCGACCCGACTACGCTTCAGGGCCCGTTCCTCTCTTTCATGGCTTTCGCTCAATACCTGCTGCCCCTCGCCGTTCTTGAATTCTATCTGCGCGCGCAGGACCGCGCCGGCGCGCTACGCCGCATCGCTATGGCGGCGGGTCTAGTGGTGCTGACCATCGCGATGGGCGCTGGAGTTTTTGCGGTCACCATGGCCGTTTGGCTGCCTACCGTCAAAGCCGCCTATGACACGCGCAAATCCATTGCCACCACTCTGTCTGCCACCATCGCGTCCAGCGGCCTCGACGAGGCCGCCAAGCAATACCATGACCTCAAAGCCGCCGGACCCGCCACCTACAACTTCGATGAAGACCAGCTCAACACTTTGGGCTACCAGCTGATTCGCGCCAGCAAGTTCAAGGAAGCCATCCGCATTCTTCAGATAAACGTCGAAGCGTATCCGAAATCTGGCAACGTCTACGACAGCCTGGGGGAGGCGTACATGGACGCCGGCAACAAGCCGCAGGCCATCGCCAACTATCAAAAATCCCTCCAGCTCAACCCAAAGAACCGCGGTGCCGTCCAGATGCTCGGGAAACTCAACGGCCCCTGATTTGTGCCACGGCGGATATATCGTGGACCGATCTGATTCGCATGAACGCTTGATTTCAATCATTCGCATGAGGAGAAACGAATATGAGCACAACTGGGATGACCGAACAGATTGCAAAAGGGTCGCCGCGTTTCAAGCCCAGGATTGCCGGTGTCTTTACTTGCTCGCCATACGGAAGCAAATCTCTAAAGCAGCAAGGGTCTAATTCGATGTTCAGGAGGACGCATGGAATCCCTTATTGGTCTTAACTGCTCAGCGGTTGAATGTACTTCTCTCTCACCCAGTGCTCTGATTTGGCAGGACGTTCTGGCACAGGCGATGACCGGCGAACTAGTCGCCGCCATGAACTACACCTCCTTGTCGGAGATATGCGATGATCCCGAACAAGTAGCCGATGCACTGGAGCATGCGGAGGGTGAACGGGGGCATGCTGCTGCGTTCGCCGCCGAGGGCCGCAAGATTGGAGTGGACGTCTCCAATAACGTCGACGCAAAGCATTGGAAGCGGCTCCGCGACGCATTCATGCGCTGCATCACAGGGCGCGACTTGATTGGCTGCCTGATCGTCCAGGAGATCATGCTGGAATCCTTCGCCGTCGCAAGCTATGCACGCGTCGGGAAGGTGGCACCGGGGAGCCTTGGCAAGACCTTTGCCTCCATCGCAGCAGAGGAAGCAGAGCATATCGATCATGCCATGGCGATTCTAAGAACGGAGCGAGCCTTGGACGGGCAACGCTTCGACGATAAGGTGTACCGGTTGCATCTTGACGTCATGACCACCCTCGCGGAAATGCTGGCCAGGGAGTGCAAGCATGGACATTGCGAGGTCTGTCACGGCAGCTGTGTGAAGCCCTCGCTGTCCGTGGTCAGCTTGAGTGCAGCAGAGCTTCGCGGAGCGTCGCTGCAACAGTATCTGAAGACGCTGGACACGCTGGGGATCCCCGGGGAGGTAACACTCGCATGGGTGACTCAGTTGCCAGTGTAGCCAGTCGAGGGCGGACGATCGAGGTCGACTTCGCTCTGGTCGGGCATCAGGAGAGTTGGAGAGCGGCGGCGGACGTACTCGCTGTCCTGCGCGGACCGGAGCATACGCCTCTGCCGGACGACGAGATCAAGGACATCCTTCCATGGATTCCGCCCAGAGCAGTCTGCCATGTCGACGTCGGATCGATCGTCGGCGCGAAGGCGCGCGGCCTCTACATCGACTCCTTCATTCCTCCCGACCGTCTGGAAGCCGCCTACGTGCACGAGAACATCGCCCGCGTGCGAGGGGCGGCGGCCTACGCGATCAAGGCAGGAGCGAAGATCGTGAGTCTCGGAGGATTCAGCTCCATTCTCATCGAGGGCAACTTCGATCAGCTTCCGGAAAGACATGATACGGTCTTCACGACCGGCAATACGTTGACCGTTGGCTTCATCGTTCAGGGCATCAAGAAGATGTGCGCGCTGGAGGGTCGGAACCTCCTAGGATCAACGCTGCTCATCGTTGGAGCGACAGGAGATGTGGGTTCCGGCTGCGCCCGTTGTTTGGCGCCTATCGTGAGACGCGTGCTGCTCAGCGCACGCAACCTGGAGCGACTACGCCGACTGGCGGCGGAGTTGCAAGCCGACGGAATTGAGGTGGAGATCGGAACCGATCTCCAGCAATTCTCCGCAGAGGCCGACGTCGTGATCTGCGCGGCGAGTCTGGCGTCCCCTTCGCTCTTGTTGGGCCGGATCGTGTCCCATGCAATCGTTTGCGATGCGGGCTACCCGAAGAACTTGTCTCCAAGGGCGGAGATGCCTGGCGTCAAAGTGTTCTTCGGAGGTCTCGGGCAAATCACTGGCGGATTGAGGTTCGCGCCCGATTTTCATGGAGTTCTTAATCGGCATCCGTTCCCAGATGTGGTGCATGGGTGTTTACTCGAAGGCATGGCGCTCGCTTTGGAGGGCCGGTTCGAACCCTTCTCTCAGGGAAGAGGGTCCATCACTCAGGAGCGGGTCGAGGAGATCGAAACCATTGCTGCACGGCATGGGATCTATCTCGCACCGCTTTACAACGCCAATGGACCAGTCAAGGGCGGACTTCATTGCCAGTGGGAACGGTCGGGAGGATGAGCGCAGGGGCGAAGGGCCAGACCGAACTGCCGAATCCTCTATTTGAGATAAGTGGGGAGGACCCGGCGTCGGGTCCGCGGACCTGTCGATCCAGCCAGCCCGAAGCTGCGGTTCACGCCGGCAATCAGCCAAGTTCGCCGCGTCATGTTTCGCCATTCTTGTTCGGCTGCACCATCCAGCGATCTGACCAGGTGGCGAGTGATCCATGATTCTCGCACTAGAAATGATTCTCTAACCAGAATCGACCTGTGTGTTACGCGGAGATCGCGTGCACCGCTCGCCATTGTCCTGGGGAAGTTCCCTCCCAGGAGTGGAAGGCCCGAAAGAAGGAATTGGCATCTTCGTACCCGAGTAGATACGCAGTCTCGTTCAATTCCAGCAGTGAGTGCTGAAGGTAGTGACGTGCCAATTCGCGGCGAGCATCTTCCATCAGTTGCTGGAATGTTGCGCCCTCCTGGGCGAGGCGGCGCTGCAGAGTACGTGAGCTCACGCGGAGTTCCCGGGCGACCTCCCGGATGCCGGGTCGTTGTCCGGCAAGCAGGCGCTTGAGGACGCCTTTCACTTGCTCACCGAAATTCTTCTCGGCGAGTTGCTGTCTGAGCTCAGCTTCCAGTTGGGGCGCCACCACCGCCAGCAGTTCGGCGTTGTAGGTGAGGAAGGGTCCGTCCATATCTGTCTTGCTGAACACCAGCGCATTCCGGGGCGTCTTGAACCTGACCGGGCATCCAAAATGGGCCTCGAACATCTCGCGATGTACCGGGGCTCGCTGGAACTCAACCCGCTTTGGGCGGATCGGCCGGCCTGTTCCGCGACGGGCGATCGCCATGATCCAGGCGAAGCAGGTATCCACCAACACGGTGGGTTCTTCCTCGTGGGCTAGCAGCCAGGTGAAATGCACGGCACATTCGTTCCCCCGCTCCAGCAGATCAATCTTTTCCGGGCAGGTAAGCTGCTTGTAACGGGCCATGCGCTGTAACGCATCGCGAAACGAACGGGTACAAAGTGCAGCGATTGTAATCGGATCGTAGCGCTCAATCCGATCTTCCGTCCCCAGTTTCAGCCCGATCGCCGGGTCACGGCTGACTTCCGCGATGCCCCGGTAAAGGCAAAACAGTTCTTCGGTAGTGACGAGAATTTTTTCCTGATTGAGCAGGCCGATGGGCAGGCCGGCCTGACCGAGGATTGCGAGGGGAGAAAGGCCCAGATCCTCGAGCTTGCGAGGAACAGCGGCAGAAACTCGAAACCGATTCATCATGGCTTGGGCTTGCACATAGGCGAATATGAGGGTGCGCCGGGAGACCCGGCGCCGCCCTTCAGAAATCTACACTGACTACGGTCTTGAACAGCCCGGCTGGCTGCTACTTCAGGGATGCCATATCGATGACGAAACGGTACTTCACGTCGCTTTTCAGCAGGCGTTCGTAGGCTTCGTTGATCTGCTGCATCCGGATCAGTTCGATATCCGCGGTAATGCCGTGATCGGCGCAGAAATCCAGCATCTCCTGGGTCTCCCGAATCCCCCCGATCCCGGAACCGGCCAGCTGGTGCCGTCCAAAAATCAGACCGAACGACGCGACGGGCAACGGCATCGGCGGTGCTCCTACCAGCGTCAGCGTTCCGTCTCGCTTCAACAGGGCAATGTATGCGTTCAGATCGTGCTCGGCCGAGACCGTGTCCAGGATGAAGTCAAAGCTGGCGGCATGTTTCTGCATCTCCGCGGCATTCTTCGACACGATCACTTCGTGAGCGCCGAGCCTCAGCGCGTCCGCCGTCTTGTTCGCGGAGGTCGTGAACAGCACGACGTGGGCGCCAAAGGCATTAGCGAACTTCACGCCCATGTGGCCCAGACCGCCGAGCCCAACGATCCCCACCTTCTGGCCCTTGCGCACATTCCAGTGACGCAGCGGCGAATACGTCGTGATGCCCGCGCAGAGAAGGGGAGCCGTGCCGGCAAGGTCCAGTTTGTCGGATGCTTTCAGGACAAAGGCCTCGTCGACGACAATACTTTCCGAATAGCCACCGTAGGTGACTCCACCGAGGATCTTGTCTTCTGCGTTGTAGGTGAGGACGGGGATCTTCTCACAGTATTGCTCGAGCCCCTCCCGGCAACTCGGGCAAACGCCGCAGGAGCCTACCATGCATCCGACCGCGGCTACGTCGCCTTCCTTGAACCTCTTCACTGCGCTGCCTGCTTTCACTACCCGCCCGACAATTTCGTGTCCCGGGACGCAGGGATACACGGTCGGCATCGCGTTTTCCCATTCGTTGCGAACCTGGTGCAAATCCGAGTGGCAGACCCCGCAGTACAGAATCTCGATCTGGACATCCTGAGGTCGCGGCGCCCGGCGCTGAATCGAGGCTGGCGATAACGCGGAAGCTGCGCTTTGCGCTGCGTAGGCCTTTGCGCCATAGGTTTTTCCCGTTCCCAGAATTTCCTCTTGAGCAGTGATCGTGGAAGTCGTCTCGTTCATGTTGTGTATTGCTCCTTTCTGGCGCCATCCACTCTAAAGAATCAGGCCGTTCCGATCACTAGCAGAATGCGCCAATGTACTCGCAAAACGCGCCAAAGGCGAGCTGCGTCACCCTACCGGCGATCAGAGCTTGCTTTCATCCTGGATTTGTTCACCCCCAGTGAGCAAGACGCCCGAGCGCAACAAACCCCGCCAGCGCAAACAGAATCGCGGGCGCCGCGGGCGGCTCGCGGCGGCGCACGTGGTAGACAATGGCCAGCAGCATGATCGTCGCAAGTCCTATGACGGCCCCCGAGCTGAGCCAGGGTGCGACGTTGGTGGCCATGGGGAGAACGACCCGAGCGCGCCAGCAAGTTCAGCGATGCCGATGAAGGCTGCGAGTCCGCGCGTTATGCCGCTCGGACCATTCTTTTCCGACATCGCCTTGTACTTCTGGTAGGCGAAGACCTTCATCGTGCCGGCGGCGATGAAGGCCAACGACAGGAGTCCCTGTGCAACCCATAAGGCTATATTCATCGAATCTTCCTCACCTCAAGGAGTGACGACCTGGCGGTTGTTCCCGGCGATGATCCTGCTGATCCGTTCTGACACGGCTGCGAGCGACGCACCGGCATCTGCCCGAACCTGGTTCTCGGCGTGGATAAAGGTGACGTCGGTGAGCCCAAGGAAACCGAGAATGTGCCGCAGGTAGGGCTCCTGAAAATCGAAGGTTTCCGAGGGCGCGCCCTTTTCGTAGCTACCCCCGCGGGCGGTAATGACGACGACTTGCTTGTCTCCCAGAAGGCCCAGCCGGCCGTTTGGCTCGTAGCCAAAGGTCTTCCCCAGTCGCACAACCTGATCGATCCAGGCCTTGAGTGAAGAAGGGATCGAGAAGTTGTACATCGGCGCGCCAATGACGACTGTCTGCGCCGCTTGCAGTTCCTCGATCAACTCATCGGAGGTCGACAGATACGACCGCTGCGCAGCAGTCAGCTCTGACCCGTCGAGGTGGGTCGCCCCCCAATCATCGGTAATCGGCGGAAACAGGGTTGTAGAAAGGTCCCGCCGCACGATTTCGCCCTCGGGGTGGTTTTTCTTCCAAGCTTCGGCGAAGCGGGCGGTCAGTCTTCGAGTCACGGAACTGGTTCGGGCACTGGAATCGATCTGAAGCAGCTTCAATCTGAACCTCCTCGGCCACAGGATTCATCTACGCTCTCAGAGTAGATGTCCATTGCTCTGGACTCGGACTGTCCTTCAGTCCATTTAACTTGTCCGGAAGTCCAGACCGGAGGGCTGGCTTGGACCCGATTACGGATCTGTTTCAGACCATGCAAATCGCGAGCGTGGTTCACGCAAGGCTCGAGGCCACGGCCCCCTGAGGGCTGAACCGAGGTGCACACGTCGCGGAGGGAACCGCAAGGGACTCGGCGCAGTCCAGAAGTTCGCCGTTCCAGTTTGCCCATGTGCGTCCGGCATGCCTTCTACGCTGAGCCAGCAATTGCCGCGGGAAAGCATTCCGAAAGCAGTGCCGCTCGCCGGGGGCGATTGCTTCTTGCTGGCGCCGGGAACCTCGTACACGCTGCGGGACCATCCGCGCCCGCGCCCGCGCAGCTTTTGTGAGGTCGCGCCCAGAGCGGGCAGTCAGGTCATTCAGTACGGCGGCGGAGGAGCGGCCGACCACCATCATCTCGGGATGGTTCAGATTTGCTCCGCCGAGCGTGAAGCCCCTGGCGCGCCTGCTTCCGCCGCTCATACTTGTAAAGGCGGACCAGGCGCAGACGCTGGCACTGCACACGACCCTGAACATGCTCGCGTCGGAAATGGCGAACCGGCGCCCGGGTCGGAGTTGGTGGTCAACCGGTTGGCCGATGTGCTGTTCATCCAATGCCTCCGCGCGCACATCGGATCGAGGTCGGAAACCTGTGAGAAAGGCTGGCTGCGGGCCATTTTCGATCCCCAAATTGGAGGAGCCATCAAATTCATGCACGAGAGAATAGAGAATCCCTGGACGGTCGAATCCTTGGCCGCAGCCTGTGGTATGTCTCGTTCCGCTTTTGCGTTGCGCTTCAAGGAAGTGGTGGGGGAAACGCCTCTGGAATACCTGACAAGCTGGAGAATGCACAAGGCCACCACCTTGCTCGAGAAAGGCGACAGGAAGCTAGTCGAAGTCGCAGAGTCCGTTGGCTACGACTCCGACGCATCTTTCAGCAAAGCTTTCAAGCGGGTCCTGGGTGTGGCCCCCAGGGGCTACCGCCGAAGTTCTCTTGAGGCATCCCGCAGTTGACCTTGTGTTCGGCACCTTCGAAATAGGGAAGTTCGCCAACAAGGGATTGCAGAGCATCGAAATTGAAAGGGGCTGCCGAGGTGCATTCCTTCATCTCATGAGGTGGGCTCAGAACTCCAAGCGAGCCTGAAAGGCGATCATTCGAGGACTGCTGTCACCACCCAAACCGACGCCCAGCAGCCCAGTCGGCGGAGAAGTCGTGTACGTAAGTGCTCCAAATCCTGTCTGCGTGGAGGGCTTTCCTGGAATGCCGGCTAGAACCATGCTTGGAAGCCCAAGATTCGGGTGGTTGAAGACATTAAAGAACTGGGCGTCTACCCTGAGTTTCACGCGCTCGGTCACCGGAAACCATTTCGTGAGGTAGAAGTCATTCCAGAAGAAATCGGGACCGCGCAGGGCATTCCGGCCGAGGTTTCCGAACTGGCAATGCTGCGGGTTGTCACCCCCCGAGCACTGCCCTGTACTCGGATCAACAGCCGAGACAAACGCGTCCGGATTCAGCCACTGGATCGTGCCCGGTTGCGTGACGCCAGGGACGGAATGATGCACATAGAGCGGGACACCGGGAACAGCACTCGCGAACTGTGGTCCACTGCCCTGCACAATGCCGTTGCCGTTCGCTGAATAGGGCGTGCTGAGGACCGAAAACGGGACTCCGCTATGCCAAAACATGGTTCCGGAAATCTGCCAGCGGTTTAGGGCCTGCGCCAACAGTGGATTCCGGACTTTGATCGGCAGCTGATACACATACTGCGCACTGAGATTGTGCCGGATGTCATAGTCGCAAGGACCATAATCGCGGTCCAGTTCCCCCGGCAGAGGGGAAAGAATGCCTCCCGCTGAGAACTGAAGGAATCCTCCGTTCGAAACTGTGTCCATGCAACGGCTCCAGGTGTAGTTGACCTGTCCTTGCAGACCATGGCCGAGCCGCTTCATCGCGGTCAGTTGAAGACCGTTGTAGTGACTGTTCTCGCCAGTGGAGAACTGGGTCACCGCGCCAAATCTGGGATCGGTCGGCTGCATGTAGGGAAAGGGCGCAAAACAACCCTGGCACACCGTTTGGTAGCCGTTCACCTCCGTGAGATAGGGCTGATTCACAGCGCGCGTGCCGACGTATTGCGCTTGCAAACTGGCCGTCGTTCCGAACTGATGTTCAATTCCGAGGCTCCACTCGATGAAGTACGGCGCATGCAGTTTGCCATCAGGTACTGCTGTCATTGCGACCGGTGGAAGGCAAGTTGCGGCATTTGCCAGCGGAGACGGACATGAAAGCTGGCCCTGAGGGAACCCCGAACTAAATCTCTGATTTGCAGCGCTGGTTGCCTCGACTGCGCTGGCTGGTGCTCTCCCCGCTATGGTGGTTCCGCCCACGCTGCCCAGCAGACCTCCCTGAAACGTCTTGACGTACGGTGGATTGGTCCCGACAAGGTCGGCAACGCTGCCCGGCAAAATGTCGCTGAAAATCCCGACACCGGCGCGGAGTACGGACTTCGGTTCGAACTGCCACGCCAGCGCCGTTCGCGGCTGCAGAATGGCCAGAGGTGTGGATGAAAACAGTCTACCGAGATGAGTTTGAATGGCCGCGTTTAGAGGCTGATTCACATCGTGCGGAATGGAACTGAAAGAGCCGCGCAGGCGGCCCACTTGCCCATGCGGGTTCAACGGATTGGAGTTGAAGCTGTCACGCAATCCTAACGTCCACGTCAGCTTCCGAGTCACTCTCCAGGTGTCCTGGGCATAGAGATCAAGATTCAGAAACCTGAAGGATTCGTTTGCCGCCAATGGGAATGTCCTGGTTGCGGTGGATGCCACTCCATAGATGAATTGCGGCAGCGTCGTGTATGCCACAGTCGGAACTGTGCCTTGTCCGAAGTCATAGTCGTTCAGACGAAAGATCCGAGTGTTCGTGCCAAACCTCAGTTCGTGGGCGCCATGGCTCCAGGCGAGGTTGTCGTTGATGAAGAAGCGAGAAGCTCGCCTGCCTTGTACCCAGGTGTTGTCGAGTCCGCCGATCGTGGTGAACGGCGCGTTCGCCCCGCTACCCTGCAACACAATGGGAAACGCCGAGAGCGTCTTCTGAAAGTCGCTTGGCCCAAACAAGCTGGCATACCAGGAAAACGCCGGATTGAAATAGTTCACCAGGTTTTGTGAGAAGACGTGGGTATAGCCCGCCGCGAACGAGTAGAGAGGTTGAGGCGAGACTGCATTGAACAAAGGATTGATGGGATCCGTGTAGGCAGCCTGTACACCTGTGTCGACCTGGAAACGAAACCAAGTGGTATCTTTCCCGTTGATGTTGTAGTCGAGGCGGACGGTCTGGACCTGCTCGTGGTCGTGGCTGGAGTGCGAAACGCTTTGCCGATTCGCACAACCGTTTCCATCCGGTGGACTGCCCGCTGCCGGAGTGCCGGCAGAGTTCAAAGGACACCCGAGCACGGCCAGAGGCGTGCCGTCGCTGTTTCGGTACAGTGAAAACATCTTTTGGTAAAACGGCACCAGTGTCGGTGCCGGCGAGTAGGTTGATCCGGTTACCGAGTCGGTTCCACCCAGAGGAAGTTGCTGCACCACATATTGCTGAAAGGCGCCACTGGGAACCGTCGTGGGTGTCACGATGGGCAGTGCGATCCGAACCCATTCGCTGTCGAAGAAAAAGAAGAGCCTGTCGTGCACAATTGGCCCGCTCAGACTACCCCCAAAATGATTCACGTTCGATCCGGGTTTGTGATTCCCCGCTGTCGCATTGGTAAAGTAGTCTGCTGCATTCAGTACCGAACCATTCCACAGTTCATAGAGATTCCCGTGAAACCGATTCGCGCCGGACTTGGTGACGTAGTTGACCTGGGATGCTCCATACCGCCCCTGATCCACGGAATAGGAGAGGGTGTTGACGGTCACTTCTGAAATCGAATTCAACCCCAGCACGAGGTTGGTGGAGAGGCCGCTGTTGAGGTTGGTGAGGGGGTCGTTCGTTTCCAGTCCGTCAACGATATAACCGTTGGAGAGCGCGGGCAATCCGTTGAATTCCACGTTGCCATACCCGTTGGTACCACCGACGAAATCATTGCCACTGCCCGCGGTGTTGATGAGGGCGCCTGGAGCGAACTGCAAAGGATAGGTGAGGTCGCCACCTGGATTTGGCAGGTCCTCCAGGGCCGGCGTATTCAGTGTGTTGGATGTGTTGGGGTTTTCCGGATTGATGAGTGGAGCCTCACTGCTTACCTCAACTGTTTCATTTGATCGGGCCAGGTCAAGTGTGAAATCGACGGTTTGTCTTTGCCCCAGACCCGAAGCGACGTTGTCATTTTGACCTGGCTCGAAGCCTTGCGCTTCCACTCTGACCGAGTAAATACCCGGCTTTAACTGCGGAAAGGTGAACCGGCCTGCCCCATCGGTTTTGGCGCTACGTCTCAGCCCTGTCTCACGGTTGGCGATCGTCACAGTGACGCCCGGCACGACGGCATTGGTTGTATCCCGCACTTGGCCAACGATGGCACTCGTGGTTTCGCCTTGTGCTCGTGCCTCGGCTGGAAGAAGACAAGCGATACTCAACACCAGAAAAGCAAAGTGAACGACACGCGCCATGTGCTCCCCGCGGATCTGGCCAACGGCACTGTTTCCCCTCCGCACACTGCGTTAACCAGAGATGAATACACAAAGTTAATCATAGTTAATGCAAGCAGACAAGCAAAAAGCGGAGCGGCGCGAGAAGGAGTGAGCCTTGACGTTACGTCAGTTGCCAACAAGTCAGGGTGGTCAGAAATTTATTGCGGAAAACGTGGGCATTGTCAATTTGATCTCGAACCCCGTCCGTGGCCCGTGCGATATGATTTCGGGCGATGAAAAACACCGCGGTCTTACTGTTCAGCATTCCCATCCCTCTGGCGCGGAAAGGCGTGGTGGCCGCGATCTCCCAATTTCTGGTTGCTCACAACCGCAGTGTCTTGCATACCGACGACCACGTGGACAGTTGCCGGGCCTTGTTCTTGTCGAGGCTGGAATGGGACTTGGATGGCTTTGATATTCCCCTCGCTGAATTCGCCGAACACTTCAAGCCTGTGGCCGGGCGTTTCATGATCAAGTATCACCTGGCTCCGACCGATTACCGCTCCAAGATCGTCATCCTGGTTTCCAGCTATGACCACTGTCTTGCCGATCTGCTTTACCGACAGAGCACCGGCGAGCCGCCCTGCAATGTTGTCATGATCGTCAGCAACCATGCGACGGCCAGATCGCTGGCCGAGTTTTATGAAATCCCCTTTCATCCGCTGAGCCCATCGGCAGGACAAGCACGAATGCGAGCGAGAAATGCTCGCCCTCATCGCGCAGGTGTTATCTGTTGCCAGGTGCGCACAACCGGTGAACCCTTAAACCCGGCCATCGGTAGCAGCGGACACTAAAGTTGGTTGCAGATGGCGCCTAATCTCGGTGCGGGCCAATGAGCCAGCGACCATACGTAATCCCACTGTAACCAACAGCTCGTAATCTTCCAAAGTCCCGGCTTCATCCGGTAGGTTTGGTCATCCCCGGAGAACCATGGTCCCATTAAAGGCCGCAGGCGTGGTCCTGCTCATCGGACTGTTGTTGCTCGCGTTCAAGTACGGGCTGAACTTCATCAACAGGAATCGGCGGCGACGCTGAGTGGGAACTTTTCCGGATCAGCCGGTCGATCAGGCCCATTCAGAAGGTCAGATCCGGCCGCAGCAGCCCGGCTTGATTTGAGCGGATCGTCGGCCTTCTTCCCAGTTTCGATCGCCGAATCTGGGGGCTGGTAGGCGTACAGCCTACGCCTGCTGCAGCATCTGCGTCGAAACAGGAAAAGCGCAGCGCGATCAATCGGCGAGACGGATCGCCCGCACGGTGCTCACGACGAACGCTACGATCAGGATCGCACCCAAGATGTAGCCGATCAACGTACTCGCCACACTCACCCTGTTTCGCATGATGCCTCTCCTGCTACTTCTCACGATGCCCGCCTCTCAGGGGTAACGCTCAGGGTCGAGCTCACCGGAGTGTCTTCCGGTGCCGACCTCACTTGCTCTGTTACCCCGGTGAGGTTACGTCGCTCACGTTAGCTCAGCATCTCTTCACTCCATGTGACGCTCGTCACACTCCCCCCACCAAAGTAATCAGCTCGATAACGTTGTGATCGAGATCCGCGAGCTGGGTGACGAAGCCCGCCGGCCCGCGGCTTTGGGACGCCCGCCATTGCGGGAGTGACTTGACGGTGGACGAGAGGCCGGGAATACCACGCAACGAAACCAGCCTGCCAGTCATTTTTGACCAGTATTTCGCGGGTCCACCTAGCTTGGTGGCATTTTTCTTGGGAGCATCATTCGTGACCGCGTTCGCTCAGGGCGCGCTGCGGCCAAGGCTAAGGGCAAGCGGCGGGAGCAGCCTCAGGTCGCTGTCGATGAAGCTGGAATCGCGTTGCTGTGTGGCCAGGGGCCGCGCACCTAAACCTCCGTCGCAGCCGAATCGGATGGTTGCGGAAGGCGCGGCCCGGCGAGCGGCGCTTGCTATTCAGGGTTACAGATAGGGACCTGCCCCATTGAGCATGATGTGCTAAAGCCAGGCGAAGCAGTGACCCCTCGTAACCTACGACTCGGGTATTTTCCGGGCTAGACTCGCGGCAACAAGTACGAATATGCAGATGATTGCCCAACTCGCACCACTACCGCTAAGGCCTGACTGTATGGTTTGGTATGCAGGCGATCCCTGCGACACGCTAATAAAGCAGTACCATCAAGCAGCCGAGCAGCGTCAGCAGCAGGAATGGCAAGTCTCGTTGACCGCGCCCCTACAGAAGCAGATTGCCGATCAGCAAAATCAGATTAAGGCGCTGAAGTTGCAGATCGATTCGCAGACCGCTGCGGCCTTGCAGAGCGAGGCGCGTGCCGAGGCCATTTTGGATGGCATTGGAGCAGGAGTAGGTGCGGCATTGGCACTCCTTGTGGCGGTCGCAAGTTTTCGGAGGCTGGCGAGGAGCTCCACCGCCCCGAAGCATGAACAGCAACGGGCCGCTTCTGCCTGAGCCTTGGGTTTCGGCCGCTAGAATAGCACTGGGCCAAAGGGCATTGTAGTAGTACTCGAAGACTCCATGAACGGCATCCGCAAACTAGCGGCTGTTTTACGTTTTTAATCTCGGCAACTCGCAACTGTGTCCACCCTCAGCCAAAAACCCTCTAGGGCGTGCTCTGTCCCAAATTCCTCTGGCCCGGCCGTCTCCGAGCGATCAGTGATTCCGATTAGCCCGGCTGCTCCTCGATGTTGTGGTTGGCATCCACGATGCCGAACAGCAAACCGGAACCAATTGTGATCAAGACGGCGATGTCGAGAGCTTGGCCCCACCCTTGATGAACCGCGACTGAGGCAGTCACAGTGGAAGAAACCGCTCCGCCGATGCTGCCCACTGTGTTCATGAGTGCGGACAGCGAAGCGGAACAGGATGGGGCCAGATCAATACAGGCTGCCCAGAAATTTGCAGCGGCGAACATGTTAAAGCCAGCTGCCAGCGCGATCATGGGTAGGGCTACGACCGTGATTTTGAGATGGTTGCCGCTGTAGAGCAGCAGGGCCGAGACGCCCATGCCGAGCCATACCGCAACCAAGCGACCCCTGCGACGGTCGGTGGCTCGAGCGACGCGATCTGAAAACCATCCGCCGACCGGTGAAAGAAGGGCCATCGCCAGAAACGGAGCCGAGGTCCATGCCGCAGCTTGCATGAGTCCCAGACCGCGCACTTTTACCGCGTAGAAATAGAACCAGTTGTAGTAGACGTAAAAGGTATAGCCTTGCAAGCCGTAGCCGAGGATCAATCCCCACACCGAAGGGTTCGTAAGCATCTTGCCCCAGGGGACGCTCGCGGTTGCAAGTTGCTCCGCTCGGGCTTCTCCACGTCGTGAGCCCGGGTGGATGATCTGCAACTCCTCGTCGTTTACGTCTTTGTGCTCCTCGGGCCAATCCACCGCATAGGAGTGCCAGGCCGCGACAATCACGAACGCCAGCACGGCACAGGCGGCGAACGAGACTCTCCAGCCCCAATGCACCATGGTCCAAGCGATGAAAATTGGGGTAAAGGTTCCACCCAAGCCCAGCCCGCAAACCTGTAATCCGCTCGCGAATCCTCGTTCGCGCGAGGCCGTCCACGAGGCGATCACTCGTGTGACATTGGAAGAGACCGCTGCTTCTCCCACGCCGGTCAAGAAGCGCACGAGGCGGAAGGCCGCCAGCACACTGATCCCACTGAGGGCGGCAAACCTGGGCGCCAACCCCATCGCCCCAGCCCCAACGGCAAAACAGAGGATGGAAGCCGTTAACGTACGCCGCGGGCCGATCCGATCACAGACATATCCCCAAGGAATTTGAAACAGGGCGTAACCCCAGAGGAAAGAGCTGAACACCAATCCCATCGTGATGGTGTTGAAGGAAAATTCTTCCTCGATATACTTTCCCGCAATGCTCAGGTTCAGCCGGTTCAGTGCTGTGACCGCCATAATGGCAACAACGATGGCCAGGATCCGCCAGCGGACACGGGTGGGCCGGGAAGGCTTAGCGAGTCCCTCAGGGGAGTTGATTCTGTGTGCCGTGCCCGTGGTCGTGTTCAAGCGCTTTCCTTATTTCGAGACTGCGAAATATCGATTTGGCAAAGTGGGATAGGGCGGCGGGCCTGACGGTTCCTCCCATCACCGGGGACTCGTCCATCCCATCTCCCGAAGCGCTCGCCTCCGGCTTGACGGGTGAGTCGATGCTGGGTGCTGAGCGCGCAGGCAAGCCGAGATCCGGCTCGGCTTTCCTGCAAGCACCTTACCAGATCACTTTCAGACCCAGCTGAATCTGCCGGGAGGTAGTCGCAGTCTGGTTCAACGCGGTGGGGAGGCCCTTGCCACTGAAATCGTAGACGGAGTTATTCTGGCCAAACGTGTTCAAGAAACCGGGCGAGAGGAAATTGGTGTGATTCAAGATATTGAAGAACTCCGCTCGAAACTGAACGTTGAAGTTCTCGGAGATGCTCGGAATCCTCGTGTTCTTGAAGACCGAGAAATCCACCTGAGTCTGGCCTGGACCGTAGAATTGGTTGCGCCGCGTGTTACCCAGGACGTTCGAACAGAACTGTGTGCCGCTGGGCGGCGGTGGCCCGAGGTACACCCCATTAATCGGGTCCTGAAGGGGAGTGAGAAAAGAATTGGGCGCGCAGCCCAGGGGATTCGCTGCGGTTGCGGCCGGAAGCGATGCCGGCGCCGTGGGTGGCGTAAAACAGTTTGTATTCAGGTAGTTCACCCCACCGTGGATCAGATTACAGCCCGGGATGAGGCTGGCAAAGTCCATGGAGAAATCACCGTTGAAACCGGTGCCCAACGGATCGTTACCGTCGCCGACTGTCATTGTGAACGGCGCGCCACTGGTAGCAGTGACGATGGTGCCCAATTGCCACCCACCCGTCAGAGTCGACAGAAATGCGCCAGAGTGCTTCATGGAAGGAAGATCCCACATGAGCGTTCCGGAAACAACGTGGCGAATGTCGAAGTCGCACGCGCCCAGTCTCGCGGACTTGCTCAACATGAGTGGCACGGCGATCGAGTTCAAGAAAGTGTCCCCGGTGACCGGAGCCGAACTCAAATCCCTGCACTTGCCGAATGTGTAGGAGACCTGTCCCTGCACGCCCTGGCCGAAGCTTTTCTTCAGTTGCGACTGGAAGGCGCTGTAGGAAGAGGCACCATCGAACAGAACCGGGCGAATGCCGGCGCCGCCGCCCCAGTTCGGATCGATACGGGTCCCTGTCTGTTGACTTGCACAGGTATTTCCTGAACTGAGGGCCGCAGGATCGCAAGGAAAAACTAGGCCTACTCCACTCACTGCCGTGGGCTGGACCAGATTCACGTCGTCAGAGGCCGCTGAAAGATGAATGGATCGGGACCCGACGTAGCCTAACAGCATCGTCAGGCCCTCGGCGAGTTGACGCTGAATGTTGAGGTTCCAGTTCAAAACGTCCGCGCGCTTGGGGTAGGCATCGATGAATCGGTTCCGGATGTGGAGGGGGTTGAAGCTGACTGGAATGGTGCCTCCTCCTAGGGTCGCCCCCTTGGCGGTCCCGATGATCTGGAAGGGAGCAGTAGCGGCTGTGTTCAACCCAAACTCATAAGGCAGCGGCAACACGTCGAACATCCCGAAGCCGGCGCGCACGGCCGTTTTTCCGTCGTGGAAGGGATCCCATGCCAGCCCGATGCGCGGCTCGAAATTCTTGGTCGTCGGATTCTGCAGAATTGGGCTTTTGACTCCGACCGGACCACACGCCGTGGGGCTCTGGATGCAATTTGACAGGCTAGTGATTTCCTGGAAGCCGGCGGCGGCCACCGTGTAGCCCGCGACCGTGTAGCCGGGTACTTGGTTGGCGTCGGTTGGCCGGGTGGTCATCTCGTATCGCAAGCCAAGGTTCACGGTGAGGTTCGGCCGCGCCCGCCAGTCATCCTGGATGTACCCGGCAAACAGGTTTTGCCGGAACCCAACCTCGTGGGATCCGCCGGGGGCGAGCGCGTTGAGTTGATCCCCCTTGTTAGTTAAGAAGGCCGCGAGACTGCCGTAGGTGCTCATTCTGCCGTTCGGGCTCAACTGTTCGAGCACGTTGTATTGCATGTGTTCGAAAGCGAAGCCGAACTTGATCGCGTGTGTCCCGCGAATCAGGAATGCATCGTCTGCGATCTGAGCTGAGTTCCAAGCATGTGTGAATCGATTGAATCCCCCCAAACCAAAAGCCGTGGTTAGCCCCGGAACCGGGATTTGTGGAGGCGCAGCAGCCCCGGGCGCGATGGCCAACGCGGCATCCTTCGCGACCGCATCGCCAGATACAGGATCGTTGATTTTGCCCAAGGCCCTGTTCAGACCTGCACGGAACGTGTTCACCACCGCTGGGCCGAAGATGTGGGTTTCTTCGAAACTGCCCATCTGCCTGCGGGAGAAAACCTGGTGAACGGTGTTCCCTAAGGGATCAGCTTGGGACTGCGGGCCAGAGTCGATGAAATAGCTGCCCGCCAGCGCATCGACGGCAGAAATTTTGTGGTCGAGTCTGGTGATGAAGTAGTTCTCGTTGGCGATCGTATTCACGTTCACATTCAGTGTCTGAATCCCATTGAGGTCGGGAGCACTTGCGGGTGCAACGGGCCACAAAGCAAGATAGGGTTGAATTGCTGGAACAGCCATGGCCCGCGATGCGGCATCGGGCACGTGGATGGTCCCGGACGAAGCCAAACTCTGGCGAAATCCCTCGTAGTTCGCGAAGATGAACGTCTTGTCCTTCACGATCGGGCCTCCGCCGGAGCCTCCAAATTGAATGCGCCGGAACGGGGCGATCTTGGACCCGTCAAAGTAGTTGCGCGCGTCGAAGACGCTGTCGCGGTCAAAGAAGAAACCCGTCCCGTGGAATTGGTTGGTCCCCGACTTTGTTATCGCGTTGATAACGGCGCCCGAAGTCCTGCCGTACTCGGCCGTGTAGCCCGTGGTAATCACGGAGAACTCCTGGACAGAATCAACTCCCAGGTTCAGGCCGGTGGCGCCTCCGGGGGCGGCATTGGAATAGTCGTTGATGCTGAGGCCGTTCAGACGGTAAGAGTTCTCGTTGGGGCGGTGTCCGGAATCGGCCAATTGGTTGCCGAAGCCTCGATTCCCCTTGTTCGCGTTGAAGGAGGTCGTCGCCTGATTGGGAACGCTGATGACACCGGGTTCGAGAGTCGCCAGCGTGGTCCAATCGCGCCCGTTCAGGGGCAACTCACGGACAGTCTTGGAATCGACGGTCGAACTGATGGCCGAGGATGTGGTCTGCACGTCGGGCGGAGTACTCTTCACCTCGACAACCTGCGTGACCTCCCCCGGCTTCAGGCTCAGGTTAAGGGCTTGTTGGGCCCCGACCGTGAGGATAATGTCTTTTTGGACAGTGGTCGAAAAACCCTTCGCCGCGACACTGACCTCATATTGCCCCGGCAACAGATTGGGAAGGGAATAAAAGCCCTCGCTGTTGGTCTGTCCCTCGCGCACTTCTCGGGTGGCCAGGTTTTTCACGGCGACTTTGGCTCCGGCAATCGCTGCCGCGGACGAATCCGTGACCAGACCCGACAGCGTTGCACCCGCCACTTGAGCCCCGACCGGCAGGGACCAGAAAACAGTCGTGCAGACTGCCAGGACCATGCTGATTACCGTTCCGAATAGCGCAGCTGTTCGCTTCCCGGTTTTCATAGCGCCCCCTTCTTTCCCCGATGCCGAGGCCCGCTCCCACCAGATTTCGCGTGATCTCCCGGCACACATAAGTCAATCGGCGAAGCTGCACCGACGTCATACCTTGGCTTTGGTAGCGTGGTCGCACAGCGCCTGTTTCCTGTGCGGGCGACTCTGCGGGAGTCCGTGCCCTCGGCACAATCCCCGATTCATCCAATCGAAAACATTTCTGGCTCCACGGAATTGTCATTGAAAACACAGGGTATAGCAGGGCTTATCACTTTGACCTTGGGTGCGGGCGAGGCTATACTTTGAGACCCAGTCCAGGGGTGCAATGGGATCTCCAGTAGCTTCGGTGCGAATTGTCCGCTTCGGCGTCTATGAGGCGGACCTGAAGGCATGTGAACTCCGCAAGCACGGCTTCCGACTCAAACTGGCGGAGCAGCCGTTCCAGGTCCTCGCTTTACTTCTGGAACGTCCCGGGGACGTCGTGACCCGCGACGAACTGCGCACGCGTCTGTGGGAAGGCGACACTTTTGTCGATTTTGATCACGGCCTGAACAATGCCGTGATGCGCGTACGTGAAGTACTGGGCGATTCCTCGGAACACCCGCGCTACGTCGAAACGGTCCCGCGTCGAGGATACCGGTTTATCGCTCCCGTCGAAGTGCCTTCCGTCTCGTTCCCGGTGTCGGAGGCACACGGTCCTCTTGATGATTCCGCGGTCGCGCCTCAACCGAGGTCGACCTCTGTCGTGGTTCCTTCATCGGAGGATCGATTGTCGAAGACGAGCAGCCGCTGGGGCGCGTTCCCGCGGATTGCGGCGCTTACGGCGTTCATTCTCCTCTGCTCTTTACTGCTCATCGTCGCAACCCGTCATTACGCGCGCCCGGTGGACGCGAGCAAGACCAACGCTCAACGGAGCACATCCCTGGTCGTGCTTCCGCTGGAGAACCTCTCGGGCGACAAGGAACAGGACTTTTTCGCCGACGGGATGACGGACGAGCTGATTGCCAATCTTGCCAAGATCCGCTCCTTGCGCGTGATTTCCCGATCGACTGCAATGGCATACAAGGGCACGCGCAAACCTCTGTCACAGATTGCTCAGGAGTTGAACGTGGACGCAGTGGTGGAGGGCACGGTCTTGCGTGTGGGCAGCCGCGTCCGGATTACGGCAGAACTCGTCCGGGTGTCCACCGATCGCCATCTGTGGGCCGAGACCTACGAAAGCCAGATGGGGGATGTGCTAGCCCTGCAGAATCGTGTGTCGTCGGCCATCGTAAACGAGATTCGCATCAACCTGACCCCGGAGGACCGAGAGCGACTGGCGAAGACGCCCGCCGTGAGTCCCGACGCATACGAAAACTATCTCAAGGGTCTTTATTATTGGAACAAGCGGTCGGATGAGAATTTGACAAGGGCGATCGGATACTTCGAACGGGCCGCGCACCAGGATCCGCAGTACGCGCTGGCGTATGCGGGGCTCTCCGATTGCTACGCCATTATTAGCGCCGAAATTTTTGGGACCATGGCGGCCTCGGAGGCCGCCCCAAAGGCAAAGGCAGCGGCCCTTCACGCCCTGGACGTCGATCCGACGCTTGCCGAGGCAGATACGTCGCTGGCGACTGTCAAGTTTAATTACGATTGGGACTGGTCGGGTGCATCGGAAGGATTCGAGCGCGCCATCGGTCTCAATCCGAGCTACGCTACGGCCTACCAGAGGTATTCCCTCTACCTGATGGCCATGGGGCAGGTGCAGGATAGCTTTGCTCAAATTCAAAAGGCACGCCAGCTCGACCCGCTCTCGATCAGCATCAACTTCAGTCTAGGGTGGCGTTTGTACATGGCGCGCCAGTACGACCGCGCCATCGCGCAACTTCGCGACACCCTTGAGATGGATCCGTCCTATGAGCTCCCCCATTTAGTGGTTGGGCAAGCGTATGAGCAGAAGGGGGATTTTGCGTCGGCAATCCCTGAATTAAGGAAGGCGGTCGAACTCTCGCACGCTACTCCGCTGATGGTCTCGGCGTTGGCCCACGCTTACGCTCGAGCGGGAGACAAGACCGAAGCAGAAAAACTTCTGGCCGAACTGGTGGCCGAGTCCAACAAACAGTACGTTTCCCCTTACTACCTTGCGGTTGTCTACGTCGGCCTAGGTCGAGATCAGCAGGCGATGGACTGGCTGGAAAAAGCCTTCGCCGATCGCTCCAACGGCCTGGTCTTCCTGAAGGTCGAACCCGAACTCGACAGTCTGCGCGCCAATCCGCGCTTCATCGCCTTGCAGAAGAAACTGGGGTTCCCGGGCTGAGCGCCCAACCCCGAGCCCGACACGAATTCGTGGGAGTTGCCGTACGTTTTCAGCGTCGGGCGTAGAATGATCTTGAGGCCGGCCCCGTGCCGTTGGCCTCTCCAGATTAGCGAGCGATCGGCGCGCGCATGACTGGGCTCCGAGGAACTGATTGACCAAACAACGCGGGAACCCGAATTGGGGCAAGCCGGATGTCGACAGCGCCCGCTACAGCGGCCCCACATCCTTCGAGGAGATCGTTAGGAAGCTGCGTCTGTCCCCGGAGGACTACCAGCATTCCATCCCGCTCAAAGAATGGGTGCAAAAGAACAAAGACCAGAAGTATGTGCCGCCGGATTTGCTGCGGGCATGGGATTTTGACGTTAAGGGAGACATGTGAGCCCGGGAGATTCCAGCGATTTCCTTCGGCCAGGCCCGCCAACCGTCTGAATCGGTCGATCGTCGTTGGGCATCGACGGTCTGAACCTTCAATGCAAGTTGGCGGCGATCATTTCCTCCATGTTTCCGTCCAGTGTTTCCTTCAACAGGTGGAGGCTGAACCCCCAGGCTTGTTCCTTTGTTGAGGCGCAAGTAGTTTTCGAAGGAGTCCCACCAGCGAGGCTTCAGCAATGTGACTCCGGTGGCGGCCTCCTCGGCGCGGGCGACGGATTTGAGACGCAGGGTTACTTTGCCGGCGCCTGGGGCAGGATCGGAGAATACGTTGCTGATCCGCTCCGGAAAAAGGTCGGCGGCATTTATCCGGCGATCGCCTGACTCGGCCCCGCCCTCGCCGATCGAACTCGCCGGAGCGGAAATGGGTTCGCCGGGCGGGGTGATGACGCGGTCAGAGCGGTTCATATGCATCACAGGGTCCTCGTCCCAATACTTCTTGAACTCCTGCTCGTATTTCTGCCATTCGTCTTCTGATCGCAGCGATTCCTTCTGATATCGCGGACAATTTTCAGCCTGCTCCGGAGTGGCTCCGATGGCCAGACCTTCCTCGTGGCTTGCGTCGGCGGAAACACGGTCGGCGGGGAGCAGGAAAGTTCCGGCTTGTAACCACCCGCCGCTATCCACTGCAAGAAAACGAATCTCCATGGTGTCGTGATCAAAGATCACGTCATGTATGTTGCCGAGTTTCGCGCCGTCTGATCCGCGAACGCTGGTACCGCGGATATCGCGAACCCCGTCCGCCAGACGCAGAGTGCCAAGACTGCCGTAATGAGCCCTCATGTCCGTCCCTCTCCGTACCTCTTTAAGAAATTCGTGACTTCCAAAAACATCACCCCACGAGCGCCCGCCGTCTCCAGTCAGCGCAACGTCTCCCGAAAATTCACCCCCGCAAGAGTGGGACGAACCACCGCCAAAATCAATCCGACAGCGCACCTACCCGCGTCTACATCTTCTGACTTAGGAGAACAGCCAGGCAGAGGTAGGTGCCGCCAGATTTACTGCGGACGCGGATTTTGATGTCAACGGAGACATGTCGGCTTTGTAGATCTTGGCGATCCGTTCCGCCAACTCCGCCAACAGTGCGATTCGGCCGCAGTGCGACCATTTTGTGCCTGTAAAGACTACCCGCGTTTTGACAGAACCGTCCGCGGTTTAGGCGCGGCAGGCCATGCTCTTATAAATCGGCGCTCGAACCACGAGTGGCGTGGTAGGCGCATATAAAGTTGTCTGGAATTGATTACAAGCTCCAGTGTCAGCCTTCGTTTGCCCGTGCAAAGTCGCTCCTCAAGAAACTTGCCATTACGTCCGTTACACCTCAGTAACGCCACGTCGGAGCCATTGTCCAGCAGTCAGCTTTATCTCAAACTGATCGGCGAGTGGGGAGCGAGCGGCATGCGATCGAGCAGGAGAACAAAGACGGCTAACGAAGGTAGAGACTGGTACTCCTGGTTGCTCCCAGGCCTGTGTCTGATGCTGCTTACAGTTCTCTTGTGGAAGCAGGGATAAGCCTGGGCTTGCTGGGAGAAAAAGACCTGTCGAGCGCGTGATTTGTCGGGCAATTTCCCTTTCGTTTCATCCGAATAGACTTAAATATGACCTCCGAATGCAAAGGTGGCGGCAAGTTCGTAGGCAAGTGGAGCGTCAGCGTTCGCAACACGACTCCATGCCCGGTCTGCAGTTTGCCCCAACCGGTAAGTCCATATGGCGGGCGATACAAGATAGCGGACCACCGGGAGCCCGAGAGTGCGAAAGGGGCACCACCGACAGGTGACCATTCCTCCTGTACTTAGATTCCTTTGAAGCCTCCCTGTGTCTGTCGGGATGAGGAGACCGCTGCTTCACAAGGCACGCCCTTCGCTTCCGGCCAGTTCTTCCTAGCGGGTCATTTTTAGACAAAACGCCCCAGCTCTGTTGAACATCTTGATCGCAGTTGTTCCCGGCAGTGGGATGGTGGGGGGCTATTTCGAAGACAATGGGATGGGAGGGGCCTGGGAGAGGTGATCACCCCGGGCAATTTCCAGGCGGCGCAATGGCGGTGCAATTCAAAAAAAGGTCGAGCCGCTGATCAACTGGAAGTGCTCAATTGTCAGAAACTCCGGCTTTTGCGTAGTTTGGATTTTTGGCCTTGGACGTGAGCCTGCGCAGGAGGAACTCCTGTGCCAGGTTGGCGAGCGCCCGCTCGCCGGTGTTGATAAGGAAATTCCCGAACACCAGCCCCGCGCCGCGATCCGACGCCGGATAATAGGCATTCGAGATGGCAGCCGTGGCCAGATCGCCACCTAAAGTCGAGTAGTTCGGCTGCGGCCGTCCATTGTCTCCCCTGCAGATGAATGGGCTGGAGAGTGCGTGGAAAGCGCGAGACTTCTTGGTTCCCGTGCCCTGGTAGAAGTAGCGTGGGTCCTGGTGCAGGAGCGATGGCAGAATGGCGCCGCCGATCATGATGTCGGTAACGCCGTCGGCATAAATAGCGCCATAGCGCTCAGCGTAACCTTTCGCACCCTGGCCGTAGTTGCGGAGGTCTGCTGCCTGGTAGATGCCGGCAAGCATGCCTGAGCCGATGATCGTAACAGGATCGACGGCGACCTTGGTGGCAAGCTTGAACTTCAGCTTCGTGGTGAGCGGCGCAGCGTTGTGATCATAGACGACGTAGAAATTGGGGATGATGCCGAAAATGCGCTGCTGCTCCTCGGCCCTGACCTGCTCGGTGGCGATCTCCTCGGAGGAAGCAACCGGAGAATCCACAGTTATGGTGGTAAGCGCTTCAGCGATATGGAGCTTGCTGCCCGGCAAGATTGCGTACTGGCCGGGCTTGAGGATGACCTCGGGTGAGGCCCAGCTTGCAAATCCCTCGGCCCTGATGGTGACGTGGTAGGGAGTTCCCGGCTCGAGGTCGTTGAATTCAAAGAATCCGTTGTCGTTCGACACAACCGCGCGGGGATCTCTGACGACAGGGCCTTCGAGAACGACCGTGGCGCCCGGAACGGCGTCTCCGTTCACATCGATTACCGTGCCGACAATGATTCCCGGCTGCGGCTTAGGCGCATCAGGCAACAGAGTCAGCCGCTCCTGAGCCTTGGAAGTCCTTGATCCGCAAAGGCAGACCATGAGTGCAAAGCCACGCCACTTCATTGCGTGTTCTCCCCCTAATGACAGAACTCTTCGACATGAGTCTTCCGAAAAACAATCTAGGGGAAAGCAACCGACCGACCAAAGCGAGGGCTAAGGGAAAGTCTCCTAAGCCACTGACTCTAATCAAGAAGAGAAGTTCAGGCGGAGGATGGTGTCGACACATGTCGAAGGCAATCTCGACACTTGTCGACGATTGGTGACAGCCGGTAAGGCTCTCTCGGAATTGATGAGGTGCAGGAGCAAAGGGTGGTTGCAGCGGCATGCTCACCAAGCACCTGATCCAACCGCTCGTACGCACAAACAAGAGGAACGCGAGCGACCCGAGTGACGGCGATGGTCTTGCCGCAGCCGCATTCCCAATGGAAGCTCTCGCTATTCCACAACCGTGAAGACTCCGTTTTCGAATTACCGCTTGACCCCACCGATGCGACCAACGCACACCTTCAGCGTCGATACGAATCCCACCGCGTTCTCTGGGTGAGTATTGCTACATGGAAGCAGCGTGGAGCCCTGGGTTCTGTTCACAAGTTTTGGGGAGAGAGACCGCTTGGCGACGTGGGGGCGCCACTTTCCAAACCAGGGTGATCGCCTCAGCGCTGCTTTCATTGGCAGACTCTACAGTTTCGAACGCGTCCAGGCAGGCGAAGGCAGTGCACGCAAACGGCGCGGCCTCTCGGGAGGGGCCGCGGTCTGCTCCTTTTGTCGCGGTGATAACCGCCGCCACTGGGCGCTCGGGTGCATCGCACCCGAGAGAAGGCTTGGAGCGAGAGCCTGTAGACTTAGGTGCACCCCATTTCTATGCGTCCAAAGAATTGTTCACGCCGCCGTCAATATCTCTGCTCCCTGTTCGCATATGTCGTGTTTTTATCGTGTGGTCTCTCTGCTGGACAACAGGCGGATCAAGGCATCGATCCGCTACTGGATGGTCCGAAGCGGAGCATCCCCGAGACGAAAGGCTTCTTGGCTCGTTGGGCGGAGTTTTACCGGCAGGACTGGTCGGGGGCGACTGCTTCCTCGCCGGCCCCGGTGCGGCGCGGCCTTCCCTCGCCCCTCGATTCGCCGCCATTCCCCAATGCGGATTGGTCCTATGGTGGTTCGCCGGTGATTGGGGAGCCGGACACGAACAGCTATCCGCTGATGACCGCCATCAACCAGGCCAGGAGCCGGACAAAGATATATGGATGGGTAGATCCGACGCTAAACTTCAGCGCCTCCGCACATCGCAATGACCCTGAGGCGAACGATGTCTACTCGAATCGTTTTGAGATGAACCAACTCATTCTCTACGCCGAGCGGCTGCCGGAGTCCGTGCAACGCGATCATGTCGACTGGGGTTACCACCTCACGGCTCTTTACGGCACGGACTATCGCTTTACGATCGCGAAGGGATACCTGAGCGGCCAGTTACTGAACCATCATCGTCAATATGGCTTTGATCCTACTCTTGAATACGTCGATGTTTACGTTCCGCAGGTTGCGCAAGGTATGAACCTTAGGGTAGGTCGCTTCATTTCCGTGCCTGGGATCGAGGCCCAATTGGCGCCCAACAACTACATCTTCAGCCACTCGCTGCTCTATGCGATTGACCCGTTTACCGACACAGGTCTGATCGCGACGGTCAAGCTCAACGACCAGTGGCTGGTGCAACTCGGGATTACCGGCGGCCACGATGTTGCTTTGTGGACGGCGGATGCGAAACCCTCCGGCACGGGCTGTGTAAGCTATACGACCAAGTCGGTGAACGACAATTTTTACGTCTGCGCGAACGGGATCAATGACGGCAAGTATGCCTACAACAACCTGCAACAATATGACGCCACCTGGTACCACAAGTTTTCGAAGACGGTGCACATGGCGACCGAAGCCTGGTACATGTACGAGCGACGTGCCTGCGACAGGAGGCAATATTCAGCCGGAAATCGGCGCCGATGCCGCGCACTGCCTGACAGGAGAACAGCGTTGCACGGCTCCCGAATATGCCGTGGTTAATTTCCTGCAGAAGAAACTCTCGCCGCATGACTTCCTGTCGTTCCGTAGCGACTTTCTCGATGACAAAAAGGGCCAGCGTACAGGCTACGCGACCAGATACTCCGAGAACACGATCGCATGGTGTCATTGGATCGGCACAACGGTCCAGATGCGTCCGGAATTGCGCTTCGAGCGTGCCTGGGATCAGAAGGTTTACGATTACGGTCGACGGCACAATCAGCTCACGGTGGCAAGCGATTTGATTTTCCACTTTTGATCGGGCCCGATTCTGATCGCCCGACGGCCGGCATTCAAGGGGCGCCCACCAAATCCTTTGCGGTCAATCCTTGGTTCTCTCGAAGATTGGTAACATCACGGATAGGGGGAGCGCCAAACATGCGGGAATATTCGCGACTGAATTGCGACGAGCTTTCATAGCCGACACGATACGCTGCGCTTGCCGCATCCGTGCCTTCCAATAACAAGCGTCGCGCTTCCAGCAGACGCAGGCGTTTCTGAGATTGCAGCGGGCTCATGGCCGTCACTTCTTTGAAATGAAAGTGCAAAGACGACGGGCTCATATGGGCCATTTCTGCCAGGTCTTCCACGCGGATTGGTTCTGTAAATCTGTTCTTCAGCATTCCAATCACGTGCGCAATACGCTGCATGTTGGTGCTGTGAATCGCTATCTGCGCGATGCGCCGGCCATAGGGACCATTCAGCAGCCGATAGTAAATCTCGCGTATGACCATCGGCGCCAGCAAGGCAATATCCCGCGGCGTGTCCAGCAGCCTCGCAAGCCTCAACAGAGCATCGGTTAGCTGATCGTCTGTACTGCCGATAAACAGGGCGCGCTCCGTGGGAGCGCCATCCACTTCTGTCCGGACTGTCTCCGTTATGAGATCGCTCAGTTGCCTGGGATCGAGGTCGACTTGCAGGCACAGGTGGGGTTGTTCCGGTGTCGCCACCGTCACATGCCCGGTTGCCGGCAAATCGACGGATACGACCAGAAATTCGGATGCGGCGTAGCGGTAGCTTTCATCCTCCAGCATCACTTCTTTCTCGCCCTGCACCACCAGGCAAAGAGACGCACTGTAGACCACGGGCATCCGCGCGCTTGGCGCCGACATTTTGAAGCAGTGAAGCGGAGCAATGGCGGTGTCGTTGAGCCCGTCCGCTTTGGACTATTTGCCAATCAAGGCAGCTAGCTCCCGCTGTTGACTCTTGTTCATGGAACATTTTCCCCATTATCTTCGCGTCTCTAGTATCAGCAACTTTGGCCGCCGGCAAACACCCAATTCAGCAACCTGTAGGATTAGGCAATCATACAGGAGGTCTGTGTATTCCATCCTGATTGCCCAAGTCGTGGAGGGTGCAGATATGGGGGTGATTCAGCGCGGAAATGGCTCTCGCCTCGCGCTCAAAACGCTGCTTCATATCAGAGCTAGAACAGAGATGGGCGGGCAGAATCTTGATCGCAACGATGCGATCAAGCCGCGTGTCCCGCGCGCGATAGACCTCGCCCATGCCGCCGGCACCAAGCGGCGATTGAACTTCGTAAGAACCAAGTTTAGTGCCAAAAGTGAGCCCCATCGTGCGCGCCATTGTAGTCCGCATCGCAAGCCATTGGACGATGCGCCCAGGCTGGCGAATTGTCGGCAAACTGGCAACCGGGGACAATCGGCCCGGACACCGACTGCCTGGGCGGGGAACGGGAGCTAGTTCTGAAACGCGCGTCCGAGCCGCGGCGGAGCGGGGTGTTGATCCTGGACCCATGTCTTGCACATAATCATGCAATATGTATAATATTGCATCCCGAAGTGCAACCTGGCTAGGGCAAATGAAGACCAAGACCAAAACCTACGCGGTGATCACATGCGACATCGTGGGGTCTCGCCATATTGAGGAGTTCCGCCGCAAACGGGATCAAAGGCTGCATCACATCTCCAAACTGCACGTTGATAAGAAATGGATTTTGTCGGAGTATGCCATCACAGCCTGGGACGAATTCGAGGGCATTTTGTCGCGGCCGACGAACATACCGGCCGTAATTTTGGACCTTCGCAGGCACTTTCATCCCTTCGAGCTTTGGATGGGTATCGGAATTGGACAGGTCTCAGAGCCGTACCGGAAGCCCGTGAATGTGTATGCGGGGGGGGAAGCGTTTGAGCGGGCCCGGGAGGCCATGAATCGGCTTAAGGGCAAACGGGGTAAGGCTGGTACTTTGACGTCATTCGCCACCGGTAACGAGACCTTCGATTTGATCTCGAATACCGTGTACCACCTGCATGATACTCTGCTGCAAAGCGTCTCTACCAAGCAGTGGCAAACCATCAACGTTCACATGGAGTTGAACAGGCAGGACCTCACCGCGAGGAAGCTGCGCCTGAACGAATCGACCGTTTCCCGGAATTTACGGCGCGGCTTCTGGTGGCAAATTCAGGAAACCCGGCAAGCGATGGAGCGCGTAATTGAGGCGTATTTTCCAAATGCACGATAGGGTGCAGATGTGTAGGATTGCACAATAATATGCAACCATTCCTCAAATCGTTCCTGGTGGTCTTATTGGCGCACCTTCTGGGCGACTTTCCTCTCCAGTCGTCGGCTATGGTGCGAGCTAAGCAGCAAGGAATTCGTGCGTATCTTGCGCACGGAACTGTGCACCTGGTTGTTCTTGTTTTGTGCGTCGCCGTCTTTATCGGTGTCCAGTTGTTGACCTCCTTTTGGTTCTGGATGATGGCGGCTCTCTATATTGCGACGCATCTCGGGATTGACCGGGCAAAGCAGGGACTGGTGAGGACAGCAAAGCTGGCAGATTCGGCTTCCGTGCTGATTCTTGACCAAGCGCTGCATGTTTGCACCATGGTCGCGCTGGCGTGGTTCCTCATTCGACCAAGCTGGGCGGCTTTGAAATCCCAGTTCAGTTGGTCCACGGCGACAGGAGACAGGGTTCTTGAAGCGGGAATTGTCTACGTGGCCGTTGTGTTCGCAGGCGGATATCTCATTCGTTATTTGACTCGTAACCTCGCGGCCGGAATTGAAAGGCCGGGCGAGACTGCAGAACAGGTTAGAAACGCCGGGATGTACATTGGCTGGTTGGAACGGTTCCTGGTCCTGACGGCAATACTGGTTCAGTCGCCTTCGATGGTAGGACTGATTCTTACGGGGAAGTCGATCGCAAGATTTCCGGAGTTGAAGGAACGATTTGCGGAATACTTCCTGATCGGCACTCTCCTCAGCATTGGGCTGGCTGTTCTCGGCGGGCTGGTACTCGTACAGCTGTGGTACGGAACAATGTCCTTGAAGTGATCAGGGGATCGTTTTCGCCGGTCCATCCCACCCTGCAGGTTGCCTGCACCGCGCTGCCGTCAGCGGGAGGCAATTCTTCGCGCTACCAGAAGCCTTTACGGAGGGCTGCATCCGGATCCCAGTCGCCACAATGTGTTTCTAGTCTTTGTCCAGATATTCACCGGGTACGTCATCCTCCGGCACCTCATGCGTGCGAACTTCTTTTTCATCGGCGCTCTCGGCCTCTTCGACGCCGGTCACTGCCTCGGCCTCGAACACATTTCCTTCCTCGAGCAACTCCTCGACGCTCTCCGAATCCGCGGCTTCGAGGCGGGACAAGCCCTGTAAATCTCCCGACTGTTCGCCCGAACGCGATCGCGGACCTTTCGTTGAGAACTCCAGAGCACCCGTACGCCCGCCCTTCTTGCGGGGCTGTTTCTTGCCGGAGACCTTCTTTTTCGCCGCTTTCTTCGCTGCAGGTTTCGTCCTCCCGAGTTTCTTGGGACGTTTCACCGTCTTCATCAGCGTTGCCTTCTTGCGGGTAGTTCTCTTCGACTTCGTCGCCTTGTTCTTCGTTTTCTTTTTGGCAGTCATGCGTCGCAGTCTAGCACCGCCTCACGCGTACGGCAAAACCGGCCCGGCCGGTCTGTTTGCAGCTATATTTCCGTCGAATACGCCTGGATCGCTGGCGAGAGTCAGATCCAAACTCGCCGACACCAGAGTCTGACCATTCGTTGCCAACGGTGCTTCGGTCGCGAGAAACCTGGAAGGAGTATTGCCCGCGTGAGCCTAGGGATGGCCCTCGGATCTCCGCCCAAGCGAGACTTTACTTTACGCGAGGTGCAGAATCGTGGAGTCGTTGGCCGCCGGGTCTATGCTTTTGCCGCCTTTGTAATAGGGACGGTGCTGCGGTCTTGCGTGAGGTCTTCGCGGTATGACCGCGAGAGAACGGTCCCTGAGGGGAAGGGACCGTTCTGATTTTTGGAGAGAGTTAATTTGCTGGGGGCTGCAACCGCTGCCGCGGCTGAGAACTGCTGCTGGCTGCCGTGTTCCCCGAAGAGCTTGCTGCGGCTTCCAGGTCCCCGGACTTGTATCTAGGCTCGCTCACGTAACCGTGGATACGATCTTTGCCGATGGTGTTGATCACCAGTTCCGCGGGTTGTTTGCTGTCCGCGGCGTAAAAAATCACCGGCTGATCGAGATTGACGTGCTTCTGAGAGAGCTTGAAGTCGTCCACCATCAGTTCCAGGTCGGCGTACTGATGCTTGATGTTGGCTTTGCGCAAGCGAATGGCAACCGGCCCTTTGCGTTGGAACGGACCATTCTTGTCGACATCAAATTCGTAGTAGCTGCGCTCGCCCTTTCTCTCGAGTACCACCAGTTCGTCATGGGTGCGAGCAATCGAGCCTTGCAGTTCAGTGCGGGTGCTCGCCAGGTCACCGCGACTTGCGTCGATCTGCTTCTGCTGGCGGGCCAGTTGGTCCTCGATTTCCTTCCAGCGCGGATCGTAGGCACGATGATGGTTAGGGGGCCGGCGGGCAGCAGCCAAGGATCGGCTCATTGCTGGGGTTTGAACCGGCTGTGGTTTCGGCTGTGCGCTGAGATCGTTGAGCCTGGTGGTCAAACCGACAACCTGGCCACGCGTGGCGTCAAGCAGGGACAAGGTGTCGCTATTCTGGGTAGCGAGGCGGCTGACCACAGTGTGTTCATGCCAGGCGTAACCCGCGGCTACCGATAGCAAGATCAACAGCAACGCAATCGAGCCCCAGATGCCGAACGCATTTGTCGGGGTGGATCGCGCCTCTAGAGGATGGGAGTCAGTGCGTACCTCATCAGACATGGGAGTGCTCCTTCTTTAGACTTTTAAGGTCCTGCCTAAAACCGTCCGGATCGCGAGCCCAACCGAGTCAAAATCGGTCCAGCATGGCTCCGGAGAGAGGGGATCGCTCACTGACCCGGGCTAGCTACAGCCCGTGAACGTCAGGGTTGCTGCGGTTACGCTCATCCCCGGGGAGACTGTGAGAGGGCCGCTGCTGCTGGTCTGGCTGGTTTGCACTGCTGACGGATTGCAGTCGGGCTGGCCCGCCGACCCTGGCACGAACGCAGCCGCGTCGAGCCTGTAATGCACTAGGCCCGGAGCAGGTGGAGCGGGGGCTTGGTGTCCGGAGCTACTGAACGCTCCGATACTTGGATTCCCAGCGGGCAACGCAAGTGTGTAGGTCACACAGGCGGTGTTGGTAGGACAGGCTACACCGGGCGTAGTCATCAGCGTCGCAGTGGACGCTGACTGCGCCGCGAGCGGAACTGTGACCAGCGAGCTATTTCCGCTCGCCGTGACGCTCTGCAGTGCTGAAAGGGAAAGGTCCGCCGAAGCGGCGGCGCTGCCGGTGCTAGTTGTGATGGTACCCGTGACCGAAGTAGGCACGAGCGCCGCTGTCAATGGAACCGTCCCCAGGGCCGCGCCAGACTGCACTCCCGCAATGACGGTAGCAGAGTAAGCCACACCTGCTCCGTTTATCGCAGTTACCACGACGTCGTAAGTTCCGGTGGACACCGGGCAAAACGAGAATGTCCCGTTTGAATCCGCCACGGTCTCCATGACAACGCGGTCCACGCCGCTGCCGTCGTTCTGCTCAAGTGCAACAACCGTGTTTCCACCCACGATGTGGGTTTGGGTGGCGGTGTCGATGACCGTTCCGCTAATGCCGGCTTGCAGTCCCACCTCTCCGGCGTGAAGAACGGGTTTCAACCGGTATCCGCCGTTTCCTTGACGCACGATGGAGGAGCAGGCGTTGAAATCGAGATCAAGATCCTTGCTGTCTCCGGCGGCGACGACGAATTTACCGCCGGCTATCTGCCCCGGCGGAATCTTGATGCCAGTCTTCGATTCCGACGTGAGTTCGAGGGGCTGCGGATTCATGGGATCGCTGGCCAATATTACGCAGTTTGCATTGCCGCCGCACTGGTTTCCGCCCATCGTCGTACTGTGATCCGCGAGCAAGATGCGAATCTGTTGATAGGCGCCTGGTTGAATCTCGCTCGAACCCAGCATCTTCAGGAAGCACTGAGTCGCGGCGCCGAGCAAGTCGACTTGCACCGGGCTCTCGGCCAGGTTTGGTGTCAAGTCAACCCACCCAGCGTCAGTATCCGATGCACTATTGCTCTGGTGGATCCGCACGTCCGTGATCGTAACGAAGACATGACTGAATGGTCCCTGGGGAGCGGCACAGGTCGCGGGATCACTCACGCTGAGCTGTACGGTGGCGCTCCTCATGGAGTTGCGGATGCCGCCTCCACAGCTGATTAGGAAAACCCAGCAAGCAGCCAGACAAAAGACGGTGAGAAGGGAAACGGCTTGACGGTTCACAGTAGGTTCCTTCGGAGGCGTGACGTAGGCTGGTTCAGGAGTTCCGAAAGAGCGGGTGGGGCGCGAAGGACTCAGGAAGCGCCAGTTCGACCCTCACAACCTCGTCCGCTCGATAGGAGAACTCCTTGCCGCACTCATCGCATACGGCCACAAAGAAGCCCGTGGTGGCAGGCGGAGGTGTGACTGCATCCGTCTCGCCAAGAGGGATTTTGTGGCCGGAATTAACATTCGCATGACGATGAAACCGCACATTCTTACAGATCACTGCCCAGCAATAGCTGGATTGACCCCAAGCGCTCCAGGAGGCCATGGTTGCGGGCACCCCCCCAAGACCCCGACTTGTCGTTGGTCGCAGTTGTTGGTTCGGTCGAGCACACTCCAGTCGCAGAACAAACCCTCCCGGCCTCCACAGTCGCACGCCTCATCGAAGGGCGGGGCTGACGTACTCCCGGAAGCTCGTGACGCTTTTGGGGGAGGCTGCACGTGCGACCTCTGGGGCCCGTCAGCCCCCTACTAAGTCTTAAAACAGTTAAGACTTGCCGTCAAGCGCAAAAAAATGTGTGTGCAAAAAAATGTGTGCGGCCTGAATCGTCGGCCCGGCGCCTTAAGCGCCCGCCAGTGCGATCCCGAAGCGGTTGACCTTGCGACGGCGACGAAGAACCCAAATGAAACTAGACTGAGCGCCTCGCGCCCATCGCTCTCGAGTGGTCGGCGCACACATGGGCGGCAAACTCTCTGTCGCGCTGTAACCGGAAGTTCTCCATCAACTCCTCGAAAGACTCTCCCTCGGGCGCCGCCGAAGGGTTATACCGCCAGCCGCATTCCGAGCAGGCAAAACCGCGAAAACGGTCTTCTTCGACCCATTCAATCTTGCGGGAAGCAACCCTGACATGCTTGGTTTCTGACACCGTGGTCTTCTCTCCCGGCCAGACTGACGAGGGTCCCAATCATGGGATCGCCACGCACTTTCGGCGAAACGGTATGACCGCGGTTGCGCTTTCGTCTCCCAGGGCGCGTCAGTTCTTTTAAGTCTTAAGACGATTAAGACTTACTCGTCAAGTAAAAAATCAAAGGTGCACTGCCCAAGCCCCCTCCGGCCACCTCGAGCAGACGCGGGATCTTCAAGGCTGTTGACCTGGAGGACTCCTGGTTGCACAATCTCTGGTGATGGGGAAGATCCGGCAACGTAAAAAGGCAGCCCTTCCGACGCCCGGCGAATTTCGCTTACTGCAAGTCTTGTGGCGTATTCGCGAGGGGACTATCGATGACATTTTGAAGGCCTCCGGCGAAGATCCGCCGCCGAATTACAAGACGGTTCAGACCTTGCTGCGGATCATGGAGCGCAAGGGGCAGGTGGATCATAAAGAGCTGGGCCGGGCGTTTCTGTTCCGGCCATTGGTGGAGAGCGGCGATGTCCACCGGTTATCCTTCCGCCACCTGGTGGCCAAGTACTTTACCGGCTCGCGGGCGGAGCTGCTGATGGAACTGCTGAGCGATGAACGTATCAGTCGGGAGGAATTGCGCCAGCTCGAAAGCTTGATCCGAAATCGGCGCAGGCAGCAGGACTAGGCTGAAGCGTGACGCTTGGAATCCCTTCCAAGCCCGGGAGCCATATGAGCGAGGCAGCGCAAGCGTTCGCGAGTTTGTGGTTAACCTATTTGCTCCGGTCCGCCGCGGCATACCTGACCTTGTGGATGCTATGTCGGTTAATCAAGGATTCTGCTCTCCGCTTTCGGCTGTGTGGACTATTTTTGGGCGGGATGGTTGCGGCCTGGTTGGGGCTGTTCTTGCTGCCACGGATGTCAGCGTTTTCCGGGTCGGACAGCGTCGCTCTTTCAACCATCGCGAGTCCGTATTGGTCGTGGAGAGTGAATTCTGCTTCGGCCCCTCGCCTTTCTGCAGTGTTGTCCTGCGCGGTCTGGGCATATTTGGCCATCCTCTGCCTCTTGCTGCTGCAATTCTTCACCCGTTTCTTGCAATTGAGATTTCTCTTGCGCTCCTCGCAGCCACCCTCTGACGCACTTGCATCGCTGTTCGAATCGGTGCGTCGCCACACCGGCGCCCCCCGATGTGAATTGCGCTTGGTGCATGGACTGCCTTCGCCCGCCGCTACCGCCTGGTGGAATCCCAAGGTTCTGGTCCCGAGCGAGCTTTTGCCGCGACTCGAGACTCAGCACCTAGTGGACATTCTTCGGCACGAACTGATGCACGTTCGCAGGCGGGACTATTTTTGGGACAGGCTGGCGACACTCGGTTGCTATCTTGTTTTCTTTCATCCGGCGGGGTGGCTCACGCGACGGCGTCTGCGGTGGGAACGCGAGCTGGTCTGCGACGCGGGCTCGGTGGAGTCCTCACTGGAACGTCGCCTCGAGTATGCCACCTGCCTCACGACGTTGGCCAGCTGGCGGTTTGACGAGGAGGAGATGGCGGGTCGGGTCGATTTTCTCCCGTCGGTCCCGTCGCTGCTGGCGGTCCGAGTTCGAGCGCTGGTGTCGCGCCAAATTGAGCCGTATTCGGTCTACCAAAGAGGCGCGGTCGGATTGTGTGTCACCGCTGCTGTGGCCCTCGGGGTATGGTTGGTGCCTGAGGTAGTGGTCACGCCTTCTTGGTCGGCTGCGCGCGATGCGTCAACCGCCCAGGGGCTCCCGCCTGAGCCCCAAACCACCGTGAAGGTTGCCCCAACGCGAGTGTCAAAACGTCACACGTTCGTGACGCCGGTTGCGGCCTCCACCTGGGACTCGCGATTCGCCTCTCACCGCCTGGAATCTGTCGTCCCTACGCCCGTGTACTCGGCTCCGCCGGCGGCCCAGAGCAAAAGGGGGCCTGCGCGCATGCGTGGCCGGTGGAGCTTCATCCCTCGAATTGGCACTTGGACCATACACTCCATCAGATTCGGAGTCACCAAAGTGGGATCCCGCTTCCGGGCAGGGAAGCGTGCGAAGGAACTGGTACAATTGACGTCGGACCAGGCAGGGATGTCCACGAATTGACTCCAAGGCTTCGTGGTTCCCTTGATTGCGCGAAGCACTCATGATTGCGATCAGTCGTGGTGATCGTGCCCGCGGTCGTCGCGATCACCATGCCCTCGCCCACGATCATGATCTCGCCGGTGGCCGTTGTCGTGGTCTTCGCGGTCCCAATGTCCTTCGTGCATTTGCCAGCCTTCGCGATAGTGATCGTAATGCGGGTGTGTCCAGTATGCCCCTTCAAAGGGAGGACGCTCCCAATGCCCCCGGATCCACTTGTAACGGTGGCCCACCGGCGTCCAATATCCCTCTATCCAGACAAAGCTCGCGCTCGGAGGCGGTCCTGGCTCTTCATAAACGATCGCCGGTGGCGGGGTCCCGATGTACACCGAAATCTGCGCCGAACTCGGCGCGGCGATAGCGGCCACCAGCAGCGCGCCCGGCATCCAGGTCAATCTCATCTTGGGTCTCCCTTAGTTAAAGATTCAAACTAACGATAAAGCGAGAACGCCCCGCTTGTCCGAAAGGGGTCGCGGCCAGATCGCCGTTTCGCCCGGTTGCCTCCCGCCAAAGAGGGCAAGGGGCCCGCCGCGCGGGCCGTCTTACCCATAATTCATTGCGCAACACCCATTTTCGAATCCTGCCCGCTACCGCCCGTCTTGGCTGCCTCGAGGTTTCGACTGAGACAGAAGTCAAATTCTTCAAGTCCGAGCTCAGAGACTCATTCCCCGTTACAGAGCTCCGGTTTCAGCCAGTTTCGCGAGAGGCCGGGTCGGCAGAGTGACTGAAGATGGTTCAAGCTTTGTTTGCACGGGCAACTGAGCGGCAGCTTTTGCAGCGGCCCGGAACAGGCCTCCAGCGTGCTCGTCCGCACCGGAATCGTTTTCATGGAGAAACTGCACTTACCTACCAGGGAGCAGCCATGCACAACACGACCGGGCCAACGTATTCCCAAAGCTTGGTGACGGTTTGGGGCAAAACTGTGCTGTCCAAACTTTGAGGCGCGTCAGCCCTGTGTAGTCTTAACTGGTTAAGACTTGTTTCGTCAAGCGTAAAAATAACCGTAAACAAACAACCGTGCCGGCTGAAGCGCTTTTCCCGGAAAACATCCCCGAGGTTTGTTCCCTAGGACTCTAACGGTACCACCCATGCAGCCGCGTGCGTCGATATAGTTACCGCTCTGCAGATCGCGCACCATCGGACCCCAGCCATAATCAACCTGCGATTTTTCCCCGGGAACGGTAACGATGACCGCACAGGCTTCCGAGGTCTGCGATCCGCGGAGCTTGCGCACGAAACGTTTGACGGTCTGGTAGCCACCGCCAAAGCCGACCTGGGAAACCAAATCCTGGCAGATCCCCATGGCGTTACGGCCTTGCCGCAAGCTTAGCTCGATGGCCTGGCGAAGGGTTCGCAGGCGCTGGCCGAAGGGTGGAGATCTGAGCTGCGGAGCGCGGTCGGCTGAGCTGAAGGGATGGCGTCTGAGCCGGCGGTCATCTCATTGGTCGCATTTCCTGGATCCGACTCGGTGGTCACCGAAACCGGCCGCTGCCTCGGGCCTGCCTGGGGGTGGAATCGGGATTCCAGCTGCTTTCAGGTAAACACTTGCCGTCTCACGACGTACCCCGGTCTCGTGCTGGATGCGACGCAAGGACCATCCCAGCCGCCCCAGTGCTATCACTTGCTGCCTTGCTTGTTCGCTTCAAGACATTGCTCATGCCGTCGAAGGCCACTGCGCTTCGCCGAGGTCAATGTCCAGAATGGGTTCTTTTTAATGGCCGGTTTTCAAGTGACCATTAATGGGCGGTATTGGGTGACCGCCGAGGACGCCTCCAACATCTTTCCCGAGACCTAGCGAGCGCTTGCGGCGGTGTTTGCAGGGTTGAAGATCGGGTTCCATATTGCGATGGCCAGGGAGCTGAGGACGGTCAAAAGAATTCATGATCGGTGGGGCCTTTGTCTGACTTTCAGAAGTTCCATCCGTCCATCGGACATCGGACCAATGCACGCCCAATGTAATCAATGGGTTGCGAGTGGAGAGCTCCTTGCAGCATGCCATCTTGGTCCATTGCCTGGCTCCGACGAGACCGCCGTCGGTGTCGACCAGGAAATCACCCCAACCGACTCGGCGTCTTGGGAGCGGGCGGTGCTTCGATTGTCGGTTCATCGATAGGGGATTCTGTGGGCATCCAGTCGGCAGCAACGCAAACGGGGGAGTGCAGCCCAATATGGTCCTTTACCTCCTCATCTTCCAACTCCCGAGCCGCAGGCCCAAAGCGAGGTATCCCGCGGATGCGTGAAAACAACATCGCCATCCGTCAAATGGTTCTCTCGCTTTCGGTTTTAGCGCTCTTCCTTCTCCTGAACAGGCCGGAGGTGATCCTCCTATCTCGCATAGGCTCGGTGGCGTGGTATCCGGCCACCGGTCTTGTCCTCGCACTTCTTTTGGCGGTAAGTCCCTGGTACGGGTTTCTGGGAGGTTTGGCGAGCGCGCTTGCAGGGATCGTGATGTACCACCAGCCGCTGATTTCCTTCGGGGGAACCGTTGGCGCGGTTGGTTTTGCCGGCTCGTATGCAGCAGCAGCGTGCGTCCTGCGCGGTCCACTGCGAATCGAAACTGGTCTACGGCAGCGAAGAGACGTGGTCCGTTACGTTACCGTGACGACAACCGCGGCCCTGGCTTCAACCGTCATCGGTGTTGCATGCCTGGCTGCGGACCATTCCATCACCTGGAGCGAATACTGGCACGCCGCGTTCGTGTGGTTCCTCGGTGACGAAATCGGACTGCTGAGTGTCGCTCCCTTTCTTCTCATCCACGTCTCTCCATGGGTTCGCAAAAAACTGTTCCAGGGCCTGGGTGAGCATCAACGGGGGGAGAGGGTTCATCTTCGCAAAAGGACTTTCAAGATCGGCATGTTCCTTGAAGCGGTTGGCCAAAGCGCTGCCTTGATAGCCGTGCTCTGGGTAATGTTCGGACACACACTTGGTCATTTGGAGTTCTACTACCTGAGTTTCATTCCGATCATTTGGGTGGCAATGCGTCAGGGAATCCGGAGGGTCGTCACTGCCCTGCTGGCACTGAATTTCGGCATTGTGGTCGCATTACATTTTTTGCTACCCATCCAGGTCGTGCTCATCAAAGTGGGCATTCTCATGTTCGTGGTCTCGGCGGCAGGACTAATCTCGGGATCGGCGATCAGTGAGCGACACCGCATCGCTGTTGAATTGCTCGAACGCTCCGCGGAGTTGCAGGACGTCAACGCGCAATTGCTGACGTCTAAGGAGGCGGCGGAGGCAGCCAGCCGCGCAAAGAGCGAGTTTCTGGCAAACATGAGCCACGAAATCCGCACTCCGATCAATGGGATTCTTGGCATGACCGAGCTGGCTTTGGACACCGAACTCACGCGTGAGCAGCGGGAATACTTGGTATTGCTCAAGTCTTCGGGGGACTCGTTACTCGGGGTAATCAATGACATCCTCGATTTTTCCAAGGTCGAGTCTGGCAAGCTCGGCCTGCACCCGGTTTCCTTCAGGTTGGAAGACGATATCGGCGACACGATGCGGGCTCTAGTCCTGCGCGCCCATCAGAAGGGACTCGAGCTGGCGTATCGAGTCGATGCCGACATTCCAGCTTGGGTGGTGGGAGATCCGGGGCGACTGCGTCAGATCCTTGTCAATCTTGTGGGCAACGCCATCAAGTTCACCCACCGGGGAGAAATTTCTGCTCAAGTTCGACGTCATGGGTCGCGTGGCGACGAAATCGAGTTGCACTTCAGCGTCGCCGACACTGGAATTGGTATAGCTGCGGAGAAGCATGCCGTCATCTTTGAAGCGTTTGCCCAGGCAGACGGCAGCACCACGCGCAACTACGGTGGTACGGGCCTGGGCCTGGCCATTTCCGCTCAGATGGTTGGCTTAATGGGGGGGCGGATTTGGCTGGAGAGTACTGTCGGCGAAGGCAGCACTTTCCACTTCGTCGTGCCCCTGGGCATCGATCGAAACCAGAGCGCTTCCGCCAACGAAAGCCACAAGGCAGAACTGCTGGGGCTCTCTGTTTTGGTGGTCGATGATAATGACACAAGTCGGCAGATCCTCTTGGAGATGTGTAAGGAGTGGGGTATGCAGCCGGTTGCTGTGGACGGCGGGCTTGCAGCCCTCACGGCGATTCGAGAGGCTCGCTCCGCTGGCGCGGGCTTTCGTCTGTTGATCATCGACGCCCAAATGCCCAGCATGGACGGTTTCGAGCTCGCCGAGCGGATTCAGAAAGATCCCGGCCTTGCCGGAGCAAAGATGGTGATGTTGACATCGGACGGCCGGCAAAGCGATGCCCGTTGCCGCGAGTTGGAGATCCTTGCGTATCTCGTTAAGCCGATTCGAAAGTCGGAACTGCTTTCTACGATGCGGGCTGTTGTGGGCGAAGCCTTAGTGGACCCATCCCCGGCCGTGATTGAGAGACAGAGCCCGAAACCATCGTCGAGAAGACTCCGAATCCTAGTTGCCGAAGACAATCTTGTGAACCAGAAGGCGGTCACGGGAATGCTGGAAAAGCTCGGCCATTCGCCGACGGTTGTCGCAAACGGCACGGAAGTCCTCTCCCTGCTTGAGATCGAACGCTTTGATCTCGTCCTCCTTGACGGGCAAATGCCAGTCATGGATGGCCTGACAACCAGTCGGAAGATTCGCGAGAAAGAGCAGAAAACAGGGCGCCACATTCCGATCATTGCCATGACGGCACATGCGATGAAGCACTATCAGGAAAGCTGTCTGCAGGCAGGGATGGACGGGTATATTTCTAAACCTGCCAACAGCCAGCAGATAGAGGATGCAATCGCCAAGATCTTGGGTTCGGAACCGGGCCATGAGGTCGCCTCTGCCCCGGCGATTGTTCTCGCTCCACCAACGGTTTGGAATCCCGCGAAGGCATTGGCTAGACTCGGTGGGGACACGCAGATCCTGAACGAGATTGTTACCATCTTTCTCGAAGAGAGTCCCAAGCAAATCGCTCAGCTGCGGCAAGCTCTGGAGGAGTCCGATGGCGAAACAATTGAAAGAATCGCGCACACCATGATCAGCGAGCTGGGATACCTGGATATATCAGGTGCCTCCCATCGGGCTCGCGATCTGGAGCATATGGGCCGGACCCGTGCTTTGGAAAAGGCCCCCGAAGTACTCGCGGCACTCGAGGCTGAAATGCGCGCCGTGGCCTCGGAGGTGCGCCGCATCAGAGTTGAAGAAACCGCTTGCTGTCCTCCCGAAAAGACTTAACCGTAGCTGTTCGGGAGGTGACCTTTCTTTGCGCCGCCGAAATTCTCCCGACAAGTCGTCCCGATATCCCTATCGGCCCGTCTTGCTTCGTGATTTCTTCCGGCCGTGCCCCTTTGAGAACCCGACAGCGCTCGATGGTCTCGATGAAAAAGTGAGGCTGCCGTCCGGTGGTGCAGGCGTTTTTCCAGTTTGCGTCGGCTTGCGTCAGGCGCTCATGTTGACGCCGGCGAACCGGTGGTACGTCATCTTTTTCTACGGGTATTCGACAAAAACATAGCGGCTAGAACCAGGCACACACGCGTTGCTTGTGAATTCATGGGTAGGTGGGATATCTTTCGTGATACCGAAGTCGCCGATCGCTATCTGAAGATATTCCTGCAGCCCGTCCGCAAGCCCTTGAGGAACAGGTGGTGGAGAGAAACAGTGTCCAGGCCCAGAAAAACGTTCAAAGCGCGTGTCATGAAAAGCTCCTGACGAGAAGCGCGCGCACAGCCACGTCCTCTGCGGAGTTAACCGCTTGGCGGTATCGCAGTCTGGAGTACTGGGCCAACCCGAGGATAGGCCCTGCGCAGCCGATCTGCGCAGGGGTTCCTGGTTTTGAGTCACCCATCAGCGATGTTTGATGAAGCCGCCAGTTTGCAGCTCGGCCATTGCCTGGCGGAGCTGTTCCTGAGTGTTCATTACGATCGGGCCGTACCATGCCACTGGCTCTTCAATCGGCTTACCCGACACCAGCAGGAAACGAATCCCCTCGTCTCCAGCCTGGACGGTGATCTCGTCGCCACGGTCAAACAGCACCAGGGAGTGATTACCGACGTCGTACACGGGTGGCGCATCGGGGTTGTCGACCTGCTCGGTCAGAACCGCGCGGGGACTCGAGGAGTCACGGAACGTGCCGGAGCCGGCGAACACGTATGCGAAGGCATTGCGCGTGGTCTCGATTTTGAGCCGCTTCCGCTGGCCCGGGGCAACCGAGACATCGAGGTAATTCGGATCGGCGGCCACGCCTTCGACCGGGCCCTTCTTACCCCAGAATTCACCACAGATGACACGCACGCGAGTACCGTCGTCGTCGGTAATCTCAGGTATCGCACTCGACGGAATGTCCTGATAGCGGGGATCGGTCATCTTCAGCGATGAAGGCAGGTTCGCCCACAACTGGAAGCCGTGCATGCGCCCCCCGGTGTCGCCTTTAGGCATCTCTTGGTGCAGGATGCCGCTGCCGGCCGTCATCCATTGCACATCTCCGGCGCTCATTTTGCCTTTGTTGCCCAGGCTGTCGCCGTGTTCGACCGAGCCCGCGAGCACGTAGGTGATCGTTTCGATCCCGCGGTGCGGATGCCATGGAAATCCCGCCTGGTAGTCGTCCGGGTTATCGTTGCGAAAATCATCCAGCAGCAAGAATGGATCGAAATCTTTCGTCCTGCCGAATCCGAAGGCACGCTGGAGCTTGACGCCGGCGCCCTCGATCGTCGGCTTTGGTTGAATGATCTGTTTAACTGGGCGGAGTGACATAACTCTCCTTCTTTCTTTCTTTTCTACGCCACGCGCAGTCTCGCCCTGGGGCTCGCGGAGAACGGTTTAGGCTCTCACGAACTGGACGTCCAGGGTGATGGTTACCTCGTCGGCGACGAGAATGCCGCCCGTCTCGAGCGCCGCATTCCAGGTCAGGCCGAAGTCCTTGCGGTTGATCTTGGTGGTCGCCGACACCGCAACTCGGGTATTACCCCAGGGATCCTTGGTAGGCGGAGTCGGCCCTTCAACCGCAAAGAGCACCTTGCGCGTCAGGCCGCGAATGGTCAGGTCGCCCTCGACCGCCAGTTCGCCGTCCCGGACAAGGGTAATGGTTGTGGACTTGAAGGACAGGGCGGGGAACTTCTCGACATGCAAGAAGTCGGCGCTCTTCAGGTGCGCATCACGCTGGGCGTCGCGCGTTTCGATCGAAGCCGCTTCGATCGAAGCCTCGACCCGAGAGCTTGCCAGGCCAGATTCGTCCAGAGTCAACGTTCCCGTGATCTTGGGGAATTGCCCCTTCACGTTCGAGATCATCATGTGCTTGACCTTGAACTCGGCAACGGAGTGAACTGGATCGATGTTCCAGGTGGTGGTGGAAGTCTGCGGTGTAGCCAGTGTGCTCATGGTGGTTATCCTTTCTCCTCACTTTGATGCCTTTCGACGATAATCGTTGCAACGAATATATGCCCCAAAAAAATCACGCCACGGCGCTGCGGGCGGCGTCCAGAAGTTCGCCCAGCGCCCGAAGCCGCTCCCGCCCCAGGTGGCCCAGTTGCTTGCGGTGGGTTTGCCCGACAGGTTCATCGAGACGGGCCAGAAGCTTGAGTCCGTCCGGGGTGATCCGGGCCATCACCATTCGCCGGTCCTTGGTTTCCCGGCAGCGTGAAATCAACCTGCGCTTTTCCAGGCGATCGAGAAGGCGGGTGATATCCGGATCCCGCGTAATCATGCGGCTGGCTATCTCGCCGCAAGGCAGTCCGTCCGGGGACCCCCTGAGTATGCGAAGCACGTTGTATTGCGTGGCTGACAGGTCCTCGGTCTTGAGAACCCTAACCAGGCCGCGCGACAGCATGTCGGTCGTCCGCAGCAGGTCCAGGAATAGAGCCTCCTCAGGACATGCCGGCCGTCGTTTGCTCCGGGATTGAACCACACCGCTCATCGATCTCCACACTAGTCGTTATCACGACTAGTGTCAAGACGCCATGATTCGCGCCCTGATCCGGCGCCATGGTTCGATGGCAGCCGGGTGTTTGAACACCAGACCGCATGGCGGATTGCCGGAATCCGTATAGGTCTCGAAGAAGAACTCGATCTAGCGTGGGCAAGGCTTAGGGTTGTCGAACTTCTTCCCCTTCTGCCTGTCTCTCTCCGCGCCACCACTCGCCGCTGTCAACTGGCGTGGGACCGCGAGCACGCTTCATGAAAGCCACACTTTTCCACTAAACTGGGTATCCCGACGGGGACACATCCATTGCGCAAAATCAAGTCGCTTTTGCGCTGCCATGTTCTGGCAGCATTCTTGCTAGTTCTGTTTGCCGGCTCGATGGCTGGCCAGTCTGTTCCTCAGGAACTGTTTGGCGGCCTTGCGTGGCGCCTGATTGGCCCCTTCCGTGGCGGCCGGGTGGTTGCCGTGGCCGGCGTGGCCGGCGACTCTGCCACTTTTTATTTCGGCGCGGTAAATGGCGGCATCTGGAAGACAACGGACGCGGGAGTTGTCTGGACCCCAATCTTCGATAGGCAGCCCGTCGGCTCGATCGGTGCCCTGGTCGTTGCACCATCAAACCCTGCGACGATTTATGCCGGAACCGGCGAGTCCGACATTCGATCGTCGCTCTCGTTCGGAAACGGCGTCTACAAATCCGTGGATGCTGGTCGAACCTGGCGACACGTGGGCCTGGAAGACACGCGTCACATCAGCAGGATCGCCGTCGACCCGCAGAACGCGGATGTCGTTTACGTCGCCGCTCTTGGACATGTTTATGCTCCAAACGAGCAACGTGGCGTCTACAAATCCACCGACGGTGGCATGCATTGGACCAGAGTTCTCGATCAAGGTCCGGAAATCGGCGTCTCCGATCTGGCAATCTGTTCCGGAAACCCGCAGCTACTGTTTGCCGGTACCTGGCACACGTGGCGTCCTCCATGGAGCACCTATGCTCCAATCGATCGGCCCGGGGGCGGTCTGTACCGTTCTCAGGATGCCGGCAAAACCTGGTCTCGACTCAGCGGAACTGGCCTGCCGGAAAGTGACTGGGGACGCGTTGGGGTCGATGTTGCGTCCGACGGCAAACGCGTGTACGCGCTCATTCAGGCTAAGAGAGCAGGCCTGTACCGTTCCGATGACGGGGGCAATACCTGGACGCTGGCGAACGACGACCCGCGTCTCACCAGTCGGGCCTGGTATTTCAATAGCATCACCATCGACCCGCACAATCCCGACGTGCTCTATCTCCCGAATGTCTCTCTCTACCGCTCAGAGAACGGCGGAAAGACAATTTCGATCGTACGCGGAGCCCCAGGTGGAGACGACTACCACCAGATCTGGATTGATCCCAGGAACTCTTCCAGCATGGTTCTTGGAACCGACCAGGGCACCACCATCAGCCTCGATCGTGGCCAAAGCTGGAGTACCTGGTACAACCAACCCACAGCACAGATCTACCACGTGATCACCGACAACCAGTTTCCCTACGTGGTGTACGGGACGCAGCAGGATAGCGGAAGTGCTGCCGTTCTGAGCCGCACCGATCACGGTCAGATTACGCCCAGAGACTGGTTTCCGGCCGGGCCGAGCGAGAGTGGATACATGGCCCTCGATCCCGCCGATCCCAATATCATCTATTTAGGCGCGAGTTATGGTGGCGTCGCGCGGTTCAATCGCCGGACTGGCCTCAGTCAGGATGTCACTCCATGGCCGGTCTCAGTGTTTGGGTCCGAGATCGATCAGCGCAGATACCGTGCCCCGTGGTCTCCCGTCCTGGTGTTTTCCCCGGCTGATTCGAAAGCGCTCTTTCTGGGTACACAGTACGTGATGAAAACGGTCGACGGAGGTCTGCACTGGGAAACCATCAGCCCCGATCTCACCGGCTCGACCCTGGATTCGGGAGCCCGGAAACCGCCAGGACCGCCCACCGTCGAGAACGCCAAGCAGAGGGGTTTTGGGGTCGTGTCCACCATCGCGCCCTCCGTCCTCAACCGTGACCTGATCTGGGCCGGAAGCGATACCGGCCTGATTCACATTACCCGCGATGGCGGGAAAAGCTGGATCGACGTCACACCTCGAGGACTCGGCGACTGGAGCGAGCTCTCGCTGATCGAGGCTTCGCATTTTGACCCGGCGGTCGCCTATGCCGCGGTCGATCGCAGCCGGCTCGACGATCAGACGCCGCACCTCTATCGCACCCGCGACTATGGGGCAACGTGGCAGTCGATCGCCGAAGGCATCTCCGCTCCGGCCTTCCTGCGGGCAATTCGCGAAGACCCTCACACCAGGGGACTGCTGTTCGCCGGTACCGAGCTGGGAGTGTACGCCTCGTTCGACGACGGAGACCGCTGGCAATCCCTGCAATTGAATCTGCCGGTCAGCTCGGTCCGCGATCTTGCGATCCATGGCGATGACCTCGTGATTGCTACGCATGGACGTTCCTTCTGGATTCTGGACAACATCACGCCATTGCGCCAGGCATCCGAGGCCCGCAAGGCAAATGTGGCATGGCTGTATCATCCCGCGGCTGCCCTGCGTGTGGACAATGACGATTTTGTGGGTACGCCGCTGCCGCCCGAGGAGCCTACGGCCGAAAACCCGCCGAACGGTGCCGTGATTGACTATTTCCTGAAGTCTCGAGCGAGCCAGGTGACGCTTGAGTTTTTTGACGCGCAACACAGGCTCGTCCGGAGGTTTTCCTCGGCAGATCAAAACACGACGAAGCATGCGTCCGTCTCCGTGGCAGAGCGTTGGTTCCCCAAGCCGGAAATCCTGGCGCAGGCTCCGGGAATGCACCGCTTCGTATGGGACCTTACCTGGGGCAGTTCGGGTGGATCCGTCGCCGATGAAGAGGCTGCGTTTCGCAATCCCAGCGGTCCCAAGGCAGTTCCGGGGACCTATCAGGTCCGCCTAACGGTGGACGGACAGGTGCAGAACCAACCATTGCAACTTGAGATGGACCCACGCTCGTCCGCGACTCCCGAGCTACTCCTTCAACAGGCGGAGCTCGGCAACCAGATGTTTGCCGAAACGATGGAAGCGCGTCGCGTGCTGGCAGAGATCAACTCGGTCCAGAAACAGATTTCAGAGGCTCAGCCGGAGCTCAAAGAGCAAAGTGCAGGACTCAAGTCAGCGCTCGCGGAGACCCAATCCGGAATCGCCGGAATCCTTACCGGGAAGCACAGTGATCCAGGGCGGACGGCTGGGCTGCAGGATGCGTACAACGATCTTGCTTCCGCGCTGCGAGTTGTCGAACACGGAGATCGCGCCGCGCCCTCGCAGGCCATCGCTGTCTACCGGGAAGCCAGTCGACAAGTGAAAGTGCGCATGGGAGAATGGGCCACTTTCAAGCAGACCAGATTGCCGCAGCTCAACCAGCGATTGCGCGAAGCAAGTCTTTCCCCGATCGCGATTTCTGAAATTGAGCAGGCAGTGGAATTCCTCATGTCACGCTAGATTGGCTGCAGGACTTGAAACGAGTCCGGGGGCGACGCGAACCTCGTGGGAATCGTTGCTGTTTGGCGGCTGGACCTGCCCCCATTGGGATCACCTCGCTACCAGCCCGAGAACAACTGTACTGGACACAAAAGACAGACCATTCACCAGTGCATGCTGAGCGTATCGTGGTCCTCTCCGTTGCTGCCCCGACGATCCCTTGGGCAGCACTCGCGATCATGTAGAAGAACCCGCCGCCAACATGTGCGAACAGTATGCCCAACCAGAACGTGGAGGTGGAATTCACCAGGTAGACCCAACCACCCCTCCAACCATTGTCACGGTCGTCATGCAGAATTTTGTGGGCACGCTGGCTGTGGACAGTGTGGAAGTCGGAATGGCAGCTTTTGGTTTTCTCAATCCACTCCTGGCTAGCTTTGTTCACGTGACTTCATCCTCGATTCCACGAGGTTGTTGCCCCGAAGTTCTGCCGCCAGGCAATGACCTGGGAGTGGGCGCGAAGTTTGCGCGGCGGGTGTCGCTTGGCTCATGCGGTCCAGAGTCGTAAGAGGGCGGGCTTGGGTAATCCTGGCCGCCCTGGCGACGTTGGGAGTCTGATCGCGGCATACTTGTTCCTCTCTCGCGGCTCTCAAGAGCCGTTCGAAATGCGGGAACTCTCGGGGCTATTGGCCTAAGACTGGAGTCGGGACCGATCAGGCACTGTGAACGAGGACCGAGCTGGTCTGCGGAAAGCGAATCGCCCTGTCATCGGGCAAGCTGTGATCTGTCGAGGCTGCGGTTGCGCCAATGGAAGGGCCCCGGAGAATAACCCATGGAGACTGGCGCGGGCACTCGTTTTTTTCTGCCGGACGCGAGTGTCAACCTGTCTGTAGGTGTTTCTCAGGCAACCAACGGAAGGTTTGTCATTCCCGCTGTGCCGAACACTTGCCGGTATCGTTCGACTTCTGACGCCGGACCGAGCGCCTTGGCATAATTGTCGGAGAGCTTCACCGCCGGCCGCCCTTCGGCATCGGACACTTTGCAGATCAGACTGATGGGATCAAATTCGCGACTGCCTTTTGGATCGCAGCCACGGAAATCGTTGGTTAGCAGAGTTCCCCATCCTGCGCTGAATCGAATGCGTCGGCCTGGGATCCATCGTTGCCGATTCTGGAAGTCAGCGGCGCTGCGGAATTCCTGGGGGGTCGCACCGCCCTGCAGCGTTCCACCGAAATAGGCGTGGAGACCGACGATCTCATCGATGTCGAGCGCGTCCGAGGCGATCACCAGCTTGTCATGCGGGTCCCGGCCGCGTCCCTTCAGCCATTGGATGTATTCATCGCCAGCCAAGTAGGGGTTTTTGCTGTCCACGCGCAGGCCGGTCCAGTCTGCCGCCCAGTCAGGGGCACCCTCTAGAAATTGGGTTGTTCCAAACGTGTCAGGGAGCATGATGCGCAGCGCTCCGTCGTAGGTGCTCTGCCAAAGATCGAGTACGTGATATTGAGAAGCTTTCAGGGCCTGGTCATCTTTCGCCAGCGCGGCAAGGACCATCGGGATTTCATGGGCATTGGTTCCAATCGCCTCGAGGTCGTGCTTGTGGGCGAGAAAAGCGTTAGACGTTCCAACAAAGCCATGGCCGAGATTGGAAGCCATCGCCTTGACTACGTACTCCTGCCACAGGAAGCTGTGCCGGCGCCGGGTTCCGAAATCTGCCACGCTCAGATTGGGCACGCCGCGCAGGCGCTCAATCTTGCCCCAAAGTTTCGTTTTCGCCCGGGCATACAAGATATCGAGCTCGAACTCGCTCAACTTCATCATAGTGGCTCTCGTCCTCAGCTCGTCGAAGATGGAGAGCGCATAGAGTTCCCACATGGTCGTTTCAGGCCAATAGCCATCGAAGGACAAATGGAACTGGCCGTTCTCGACCGACAGCGTATAGTCCGACAATTTGAAATCCTGCTCCAGCCATTCCAGGAATTCCGGCTCAAAGATTCCGCGGTGGCCATAGAAGGTGTTACCGGCCAGCCAGACCAGTTCCGATTTTCGAAATCGCAGTTTCCGGACATGTTCCAACTGCTCGACTAGCTTCTGAGTTGCGAGCATGTCGGCCAGGCGCACGGAAGCAGTGCGATTGAGGAGCGAGAACGACACCCCTGTTCTGCGGTAACGCTTCCAGATGAACTGCAGCATCAGCAGCTTGTAGAAATCCGTATCGAGCAAGGACCGGACGACCGGATCCAGTTCCCAGTTGTGGTTGTGCGCACGCTCCGCGAAGTTCACGATCATCGTTTAACGGACCCGTTGGCCGACTCATTCTACCTGTTGGCTGCAATTCCCCTCGACGGGTGCCTGGCAGGTCCGGGTTGCAGGCAGGATCACGCCTGGCCACGTCGTGCATGCCAGAGCACCAATATTGGCGGGATTGTTCTCTCTCCTGCCTGTTATCCGCAACTTACGGGGCAACAAATCACTGTAATCACCCCGGCCTTGGTATGGCCACCTGCTCCTGGCCTCGAGTGGGCCTTCATCGCATTCTCTTCGGTTGCCTATGCGAGTCCGAGCTTGAGTCTTGCTCAGAACCTGTGTTCTGATCGATGAAGTGCACGCCAGGCACCCTGCGCGCCGGAACCGGAACCCTCAACCTGCATTGCTGAAGGAGAAAAATCATGAGCAAGAAAGTCTCGCCCATTCCTGAGGGGAACAACACCATCACGCCTTACCTGATCATCAGGGGCGCCGCTCAGGCCATCGAGTACTACAAGAGCGTTTTCGGCGCTACCGAAGTTATTCGGATGGACCAGCCCGACGGCAAAGTTGGTCACGCCGAACTGAAGATCGGCGACTCTCGCGTCATGCTAGCCGACGAGAACCTCGACATGGGCGCGGGGCACGCCAGTGCCGCCAGCATTGGCCAGCGCCCGGTAAGCCTGTATTTGTACATCCCCGATGTTGATCGCGTAGTCGAACGCGCGCTGGCTGCGGGCGCGAAAATTCTGAAGCCGGTACAGGACCAGTTCTACGGAGACCGTTCCGGCTTTATACAGGATCCGTTCGGGCATTTCTGGGGCATCGCAACTCACGTCGAAGATGTGGCGCCGCAGGAATTCGAAGAACGCGCGAAAAAGACGAAGCAGGCCGCTTAACCTAATTGGACGAGAGCGGCGTTTCGCCGCTCTCATGACACCTGGAGGCGAGCCTTGCAGGTTCGGAAAGCACGGCCCGGTTCGCTTCAGCTCAGGGGTGGCGCTGCTGGAGAGAATCAGGATCGCTGACCAGCGTGTCTGCTCTTACTCGGTTTCGCTCACAAAGACTGCCGTGGTCAGAGCCGCGACCCTGGCGGCTCCTTGCTGGGAATCGAAACTGGATTGCCGAGTCAACGTGTCACTGGACCCTTGCTGCACAGGATGCAGCTGCAAACGAATCCCCTGCAGACCGGCGTCGGTAAAGGTCACTTGCTCATTCGTGGCGTTGAAAATCACCACTATATTTCCATAGGGACCATAATCTCCGCCATTGGCATCCAGCTTCATCACGATCAGTCCCGGTATCTGGTTCGGACCGGTGTTCAGGAAAGAGAGATTCTGCTGGACCTCGCCGAAGGTCGGCATGCGGAATAGCCGCGAGCTGTAGCGGATCTGCATGAACTCACGAACCGCGGCACTGCTGGAGGCGATGTTCTCTGGTTCGGGGGTATAGGCGGGGTTGCTGAGGAGCGGCATCATGATAGGCCATTGACCGCCGTTCTGGCTCGCCAAGGGCAGGCCAATGCCCCAGTTTGCAGTGTTCCCGCTCCAGTCGACCTTGTTGAACCAGTCGCCGGAATCGTAACTGTTCTGGTCCATGTCCTTGGAGCGCAACATCTCGTCGCCCCCCTGGAAGAAAGGGACGCCTTGCCCGAGCAGGACAAGACTCATAGCCAGCACCTGCCGGCGCGTGCGTGTGGCGATATTGTCGTTGAAGCTGGATTTTAACTGCACTGCATCGAACAGGTCCTGATTATCGTGAACAGAACAGTAATTCACTGCTTCGATCGGTGTCGCAGTGTATCCGGTTGGTTGACCGTTATAATCCACCTGCGCTCCGGTGACCGTAAGCCCCGCACTATCGGTGAAACTGTAATCGCGCAAGTTGCCGGCAAGGCCCACTCGAATCCAGTCCGCGTACTGGAGCAGTTGAGTTTGCTGACCTGCTTGCGGCGGGTTCTGATTGGTGTAGTCGCTTGGGTCGGTAAACAATCCGGTGGCGAACCCTTGCACCCGCTCGTCGGTGAAGGGGCTTCCGCCGCGAATACCGTCCCGAATCCGGTCGTTGAATGTGCCAATTCCAAAGCCGTACACATTGACCTGGCTGGCGTTCGGCCCGATCCGGTTGTTCGCCGTATCGCCGAAGTTGAAGCCTTCCCCGTACAGGTAGATCTTCGATCCATCCACGCCATCCCTTGCCGGCGTCAAAGCGCGGAGCGCTGCTTGAATGTGCTCCATGTTATAGGTGAAGTGGAAGCTCATGATGTCAAAGCGGAAACCGTCAATTTTGTACTCTCGCGCATTGAGCACAAGGGTGTCGATGATGAGCTTTTCCATCATGCGATGTTCGCTGGCAGTATCCGGACAGCAAGAGCCCGTCTCCAGATTCCCGTTCGCATCCAGACGATGGTAGTACCCGGGCACCACCTCATCGAGATTCGAGTTGGGCCCCTCACCGAAGGCATTGGTGTGATTGAAGACGACGTCCTGAATCACGCGCAATCCGGCTTTGTGTAACCCCATCACCATCGTGCGGTACTCGCGTACGCGATGATCAGGAACGATCGCGTAACTCCCTTCGGGCACCATATAGTGGACGGGGTCATAACCCCAGTTGAACGCATCGCTGCCCTGGATTGCCGCAACGGCGGCCTGCTGCTGTTGCCCGTCTGGCGGATACTGCGAGAGATCACCAGTTGTCTTCCACGTGGAGCTGTCCTCGTTCACACTCGCGAAGTGAAACGACGGGAGAATGTGTACCGCCCTCAATCCGCTTTTGGCAAGCTCATGCAGATGTCGCATTCCATCCGAGTTCTGATCGGCAAAGGCTTCGTAGGTCCCGCGATGCGCCGATGGAACGGTCAGGTCACTCACGCTGAAGTCGCGAATGTGCAGTTCGTACAAGCTCATATCGCTGAAGCTTCGCAGCAAGGGGGAAGCCGAGCGGTCCCACCCCCTGGGCTTGGTTTGTTCGGAATCGAGATCGCTAATTCGACTCTTCGTGCCGTTCAATGCGATATCGACGGAATAGGGATCCGTCGTCACATTCGTATCCACGGCTGCATCGATCGGTACCCACACCTTCAGGCTGTACAGGTAGTACTTGTCTTTCCAGTCGCCCGTACCATTCGCCCCCCAAACACCGTTGTTTTCCTCCATGGGAACGGTTGCGGATGCGACTGTGTCGTTCGCGTGATCAAAGATCAGCAGCGAAACGGACTGAGCAGTGGGTGCCCACAACTTGATGCGCACAGGGTAGGAATTCTCGCCGAAGACGACACCGAGCTTCCCCGCGTAATAGTAAAGGTCGTCCAGCACTCCCGCGTCTTGAATGCCCGTAGCGTACTGCAATGCGCCGTTTTGTCCCATAACCGAGAGCGCGATCTCGCCCTTGAGCGCTTGCTTCACGGTCGCAAGGTCCACGGTTGAGGGCACCTGAAGCACAGCGTAACTGGCCAACTGCGGATACCGTGTCAGCTCATCCTGCGACAGCGCTCCGCCGGGTGTTAGCGGAACCTGCGTGCCGCCCGTGATGCCGGTGGCCGTCAAATTGAGGCCGCCTGTCAAGCTGGTGTTGAGTGCATAGGTAGCCCCGCTCTGAATGTACTGCGACTGGATTGCGAGGTGAGTACGATCGACCCAATAAGCCTGTTCGACGCTGAGGATTGCGTTGGCGATTTGTTGCGGCGTCGGCTGGCTGGTAAAGACAGTAGCGTCGGCGTGGATTACCCATGCCTCGTTGAACAGGGTGATCTGCAGATGCTGGTCTGGCCCAGGATCTTTGATTTGTCCGGCAGCACAGTTATTGAGGATGAAACCCAGGTCTCCAACCGGGCTGCCTTGAGCCGGATTTACGGTGACGTCGAAGTAGACGCCAAAACTGTCGGTGCCCGTTATTCCGACCTCTGTCTGGCACCAGACGGCGTTTTCGGTGGATGCATTCCATGTATAGAGCGCCCACCCAGTGTAGTTCGCGTCGGGCCGGAAATAGTGAATGCGCACCTCCCCGGATGGAATCGGCGGGTCGGATGCCGGCTGGGCCAGAGCGGGAGAAACGCTGAGCAGAAACAGCAGCAGGCTGAACGAAAGCTTGGCCTGCCCATGGGAAACTTTTATTCTGGACGTCATGGAGAGCCCTCCCGAGAGGCTGTGCGGGTGGTCTGTAGTGGGTCGGGCGGAGTGCTACCGCGCTTCCGAGGCGACCCTGCGCCTCCTAGCGCGGCTCATCGTAGTTGGTTAACAACTCCGCGTCAACAGAGAACTCTGCACAGAAAACGCTGCACGATCATCCCCAAGAAATTGGTTCCATTCTTATCGGCTCGACCAATGAGAGGACAGGCCCGGAGGTTCCACTGGATCTGCGCATTCTGCAGCCCGACAATCCAGCGCACTAGACTCTGTTCCGGAAGCCCTATACGTCGCGACTGGAGATAAGAGTTTCTCGAATCAGTGATGAGCGTATGGTTCGGCATTCAACGCATCCACTTCCAGTTCGGCAGAATATGAATCCAGGCACCATCTGGTATCGGTGGTTAGTCAGCTCTGTGCCCGGTGTGCCACATCGCCGCTGTTATCGTTGTCGACTGTCCCGTGATCCGACCGGAATCGTCAGGATTCCGGCCAATCCTTTCGGCTATCCGAAGTTCGGCATAGCTTGGCGCATTGAACATCGCCCACTATTTCGGCCTCGTTGTCTTGCCTTGGGCTTCGAGCGCGGCAACCCATGTTTTCGGTGTCATTCCAAAAGTCAGCCGGAAAAGTTCAACGAAGGCGCTCGACTGCCTATACCCGACCTCGGCGGCAACCGTTTTTACAGAACGCCCTGCAACCAGCAGCTCTATTCCTTTCATCAGACGCACCTGCCTTCGCCAAAACTCGAAGCTCATCCCGACTTCTCTTCGGAAAGTTCTTTGAATTGTCCTGACGCTTACACCGACTTTTCTACACAGCGCATCCAGGGATGGAGCATCTGCTTGGTTTGCGAAGAACGCTTCAGCGACACCAAGTGCTCTTGAATCCTCGGGGAGCCTTACGAATGTAGGAACTGGCGAGGCGTTCCGCAATTGGGACAGGATGAGATCGCGGAGGGCACAGTGAAGATGATTCGTCGTCCGCAAATGTCCGATTCGTACCGCCTCCACCACAAGTTCGCGGAAAAGCGGAGAGATGTGCAGCACGGTGCAGATCTCCGGAGCCCGTGGCAGAAGGCTTCGTCTTAGATAGAGAGTCCGCATCGAAACCGCGCCTGACATCCGAATTCGGTGTCGCGTTCCTGCGGGAATCCAAACGGCGAGATGGGGAGGGGTCAGCCAGAGGCTGTGACCCGCCGAGATCTCCATGACGCCCCGCGTTGCGTAGATCAGTTGGTCAGAGCCGTGAGCGTGTTCAGGAACCTTGTGTCCGGCAGGATATTCATAGGCAAGCGTCGAAATCGAAACGCCCGCCCTGGGGTCGTATTGCCTCAAGTTAGTGTGTCGCATGAGAGGTATATTACGTCGTAACAGCTGTGTAGCGACAGCGGCGGATTCGGTAGATACTACTGGCATGGCAAAGCGAACATCCGCTCATGCTCCGCAGAAAGCGAGTCTGGCGAAGTATGGAGGATCTATGCTGGGATCTCAAAAGCTTGTGGCTTTTGTTGCCACACTAGACCCGAGTCGCGCCAAGGAGTTCTATCGTGACACTCTTGGTCTGCCGCTGGTTCGCGAGGACCAGTTTGCGCTCGTATTCGATGCCGCTGGAATCATGTTGCGAGTCACACCAGTGCAAGAACTGGCAGCCGCGAAATACACCGTATTAGGCTGGCAGGTCCGGGACATCGTTCGGACGGCAAAAGACCTCCAGAAGGCTCACGTCACCCTGGAACGCTATCCGGGAATGCAGCAGGATGAACTCGGGATTTGGAGCTCGCCGAACGGCGCGAGGGTTGCGTGGTTCAAAGACCCAGATGGAAATACGTTGAGCATCACACAGTTTTGAGAGAAAAGGACTTGATGCCATGAACCTTGCTCATCGCTGGCTCTGCCGTTCCGCTTATTGGAAAAATACCGTGGAGACCTACATACTTCCGTGGGTGCTTGACGGCCTTGACATAGGCGCGAATGTCCTCGAAGTTGGTCCCGGCCCGGGTGTAACTACAGACCTTCTTCGCGGATGCGTGGAGCGCCTCACCTGCGTGGAAATCGATCGCGCATCCGCCGATTCTCTCTCACGCCGTATGACCGGCCACAATGTCACCGTAGTCTGCCAAGATGCCACAGCCATGTGCTTTCCCGACGCGACATTCGATGGGGCAGTGAGTTTCACGATGCTGCATCACGTGCCTTCCGAAGCATTGCAGAATCGACTGTTGGCCGAAGTCGCTCGCGTCCTGTGCCCAGGCGGCGTTTTTGCCGGCACCGACAGCCTCTACAGCCGTTCATTTCGTCTGCTCCACCTGCTCGATACAATGGTGGTAGTGGATCCATGTACATTTCCCGCGCGCCTCAGGACAGCGGGTTTTGGTGATGTGCAGGTCGATGTCTTGAAGCCGTACGCCTTTCGATTCCGCGCACGGAAGGCGACGACAACGTTTCCGGCTAACGACGAGGTTTTGGGTGTGTAGTCGGCAATACGGAAATCACGAAGTTTTCTGGCGGTAAGTTCCGCGTGTCCCGTCCGAACGAAGCCGCTGGCGCGGCGGACGTCTTTCGAACGCGCGCGCCCAACCTTCTGTTCCCGCCACTCTGTTCGCCAAGGGCGCATCCGAAAAATGAGCGTTTGCAGGAATCTCGGTTTCAGCACTGGGCAGATCGGTGTGTGTTTATGTTGTACAACGCTTGCACTCTCACTTCGCCAATTCCCTCAACCGTCGTTCGAGAAAGTGGCGTGCAGGTTCCTGCCGCGCAAGGCTCAGCGCGCGACTATATGAAGCGCGTGCTTCCGCTGTTTTCCCTACCCGACGATACAGGTCGGCTTGCGCGGAATGCGCCAGATAGTAATCCTGCAGATCACCTCGAATGAAAATGGCATCGATCAGGGCAAGGCCAGCCCCTGGGCCATCGCGCACCGCTACCGCGACGGCGCGGTTCAGCTCGACGACGGGGGAAGGACTCGCACGCATCAGGACCTCATAGAGTCCAACAATCTCGTCCCAGTCGGTTGCTGCTGTACTCTCCGACCCGGCGTGCACGGCGGCGATTGCCCCCTGCAGGGTATAGGGGCCGATCCGCCCGGAAGAAAATGCACGCTGCACGAGCGCGGATCCTTCTGCAATCAGCTCCTGGTTCCACAAGGATCGGTTCTGATTCTCCAGCAGGACCAATTCACCATCCGGCAAGGTGCGAGCGGCACGGCGTGATTCGTGCAGCAACATCAACCCGAGCAGTCCAACTGCCTCCGGGTCCGGCAGCAACTCGACCACCAGTCTCCCAAGACGGATAGCTTCGCCGGAAATATCGGGCCGGGTCAGGGACTCGCCGCCTGAAGCGGAGTACCCTTCGGTGAACACCAGATAGATCACGTGCAACACGCTATTGAGCCGCTCTGGTAGGTCGGCGCGTGCAGGCACTTCGTAAGGAATGTGGGCATCGCGGATTTTCGCCTTGGCACGCACGATCCGTTTCGCCATGGTGGGCGCGGAAGTCAGAAAGGCCCGTGCGATCTCTTCCGTAGTCAGACCGCACACTTCGCGCAGCGTCAGAGCCAACTGGGAATCCGGCGGCAGCGCCGGATGGCAGCAGGTGAAGATCAGCCGCAGCCGGTTGTCCTCCACCGCCTGCTCATCCCAATCGCCGGGCGTCGCAGCTTCGATGTCGAGTCGCCTTGCAACTTCTGCCAGGGATGCGTCAAACCGAGCCCGACGACGCATGCTGCTGATTGCCTTGAAGCGGCCAGTAGAAACCAGCCAGGCTCGGGGATTTGCGGGCACCCCCTCGCGTGCCCATTGCTCGAGCGCTGCGGTAAATGCATCGTGCAGTGCTTCCTCAGCAAGTTCAAATTCACCCAGCAGACGAATCAGGGTGGCGAGAACACGACGCGAGTCGGCGCGATAGACGGCATCCACAATCTCCCGCACTCGGTTGGTCGTGTCCTCGCTCATTGCTGATCTCTGCCGTCGATCCCTGAACTCCATGGTATTCGGTGCAAGAGCACTTCCTGCGGCGCACATACTGCACGTCACGGTCTCGGGTTTCAGACCTCGGCGCATTTGCAAGGAGACTCGGGCGAACTCGCAGCCACGTACCGCCCCCTCGGATCGACGTACCCAGCAGCATCGTAGCGGTCGTGGTGCCGCACCCAGTCGGTCAGGTTGCAGCGCGGACCGGTCTCGTTTCGGCCTTTCGGCGTGAGATCGAGATACATGTAGGTGGTTGCCAACATTTCGTCCCCACGTCCGTAGGTGGAATAGGTGTGGAAGATGTCGCCCGATTCATCTTTGCAGAACACGCTGATGCCCGACAATTCTTCGCTCAGAAAGTCGCGCGTTTCGTAATTGTATTCGACCTTACCAGTGGCAATCTCCTTCTCAGTGAAAGAGACGCGATCATCGTAGTTGAAATCGTTGTGGTACGACGATCCCCACTTGAAGCGCCAGCCCATGCGCTCCTTGAAAGCTTGGATCTCGGCCAGTGGAGCCCGTGAAATTGTCACCAACGAAACATCGTGATGCTCCAGGTGGACGAGCGCGCCGTCCACGTGGTCGGAGCGAAACGAGCAGCCCACACATCCTCCTTTCCAGCCAGCCCCAAACATGAAGTGAGAGACGATCAGCTGAGTTAGGCCGCCGAAGAGGTCACCCAGCGTCTCTTTTCCTTGAGGGCTGTCGAAGACGTAGTTCTTTTCAACCTTGACTCGAGGCAACTCGCGGCGCCGGCGGCTGATCTCGTCACGCTGATGCGTCAATTGTTTTTCCTTCGCAAGCAACTCCTTGCGGGCTCGGAGCTAATCTTCCCGCGTGACGACTTTCGGACGTTCAATTGTCCCGCTTGTCATGACGACTTCTCTCCTTTGAATCGGAATGTAGCTTTTTCGTATCGGTCGAACCAGGTTCGTTATGAACAAGAGGCTCAGCGAACCGATGGAGCTTGCACCAGCCGTGATCATGGCCACGGTGGGAATGCATTCAGGGCACATCGGATTTCTCCTAAGGGTTTTGCGGGTAATTGGCGCTGGCGGTCAGCTCCTTGATCGGTCTCACTTCAATACCACCCAGTCGAATGGACGGTATCTTCGACGCGAGCTGAATGGCTTCATTCAGGTCCCTGGCCTCGATGAGAATAAAACCGCCTATTTGCTCATGGGTCTCAGCGAAAGGGCCATCGGTCACAAAGACTTTGCCGTTTCGGATCCGGACAGTGGTGGCAGCCTGGACCGGTTGAAGCGCCTGCGCCGCCAGGAAATGACCGTTTTGGCGGAGATTCTGGTCGTGAGCCAGGCTTTCATCAGTTAAGGCCTGCGATTCTGCGCTGGACAGAGCCTCCAGCTTCTTTTCGTCGAAAAAGACCGTGCACAGGTACTTCATTGCTCCTCCTATACGAGCGTCGAGCTCGGTTCAAAAGATAGTCGCTCGGGACAGTCGAAAATGGACAAAGTTGCCGGCCGTACGGTGAAAAAAATCGTTCCAAGCCTGGGCAGTCTGATTGGCCACTCAAATACCGACCGCAACAACTATGCTGGACAGATAAGCAGGCTCGCTACCTTGGTTGCGGGCAAGTTCACAGATGCGTTGAGCGCGTCAACGGTCAGGTGGGCCGCGGTCGGGGTGCATCCGCTTCTCTGGAATCCTGTTTCGCGGCTGGGCTTAAGAAGGGAACGCCCTTGTGGGGCCAGCGCGCTCTCCGTTATGTTGCAAGCCCAGCGCTTGCAGTCAGAGTCATAAGGTTGCTGTTTGACGCTCGCGATACCAGACGAGTTTAGGTCTCGGACTCGGCAACTAAACCAGACCTGTGTTGCTGACTTGTGGGGCGTGCGAAGCGTCGCAAGATCTGTTTGAGAAATACTTCACGAAAAGAGTCGCGCAGAACGGTTCGCGCGAAGCCACAGTTCGTTCGAAATCGTTCCCTACTGCTTATCCCGACTGCAAAAGCCGAGCGGGAATTCGATCGAAAGTGACCGATTCCGCAATCGGGTATTTACCGTAGGGGATGCACTGGATCTGAATCTTTTGTCATTGTATTTTCACCCTACAGTAGCTCCCGCTTAACACAGGGCTGATAGTTTCTCCCCCCAAGTGGCGACGCTCGCGATGCTTTCCGCTGAGATGAGCTGCGACTCTGAAGGAGGTTTAACACCATGCGGTTGAAGCTGTTGGGAATATCCATCCTAGCCATCACACTGAGTGTTTCAGCCAACGTCCCTGTTCTCACTACACCGGCCCACGCACAGGAAGAAGCGCAAACCATTCCGAACACCGGTCAACAAATCACTCCGCTGGCTCCAGCCGGTGCACGGTTCTCGCCGCTGAATCCCGGCTTGCCGGACAATCCGAGTTATGTGGCGGGCCAGGCGGTAACAGCGGTCACCAGCCCGGATCACAAGACGCTCCTGGTGCTTACCAGCGGATACAATCGGGTCAACTTCTCGACCGGCGCCCATGCCGGTCAGAGGAACAGCGCGGACTCCAACGAGTACGTTTTCATCTACGACATCTCACACCGCAGACCGGACCAGCAACAGGTGATTGAGGTTCACAACACATACAACGGAATTGCCTTCGATCCCGGCGGAGCCGCCTTTTACCTTGCTGGTGGCGTAGACGACAACGTGCATGCTTACTCGCTCCAAGCTGGCGTGTGGGCGGAACAATCGGGCAGCCCCATCGCGCTCGGTCATTCTGCCGGAGTCGGAGCCGGTGTTGCGCCCGCGGCGGCTGGAATTGCGATCACGCAAGACGGCACGAAACTGGTCGTTACCAACTACTACAACGACTCTGTCTCGCTTCTCACCAAGCAAGGCGGTGTTTGGGTCAAGTCAGCCGAACTCGATCTCCGACCCGGAAAAATTGATCCGGCCCAATCGGGAACGCCCGGAGGCGAATTCCCACTCTGGGTGACGATCAAGGCCAGCAATACTGCCTACGTTTCCAGTCTTCGCGATCGGGAGATTGTCGTGGTGGACATATCGGCGACTCCGACGGTCACCACCCGAATCAAGGTCACTGGCCAGCCTCTAAAAATGACGTTGAGCGCCAGCCAGACGACGCTGTATGCGGCTGAGGACCAGACCGATTCGGTGGCCGTGATCGACACGGCTTCCAACCAGTTGGTACTTGAAGCTGATGCCTCCGCGCCCGCGCACGCGATAGCAAGATCACGCCGCCGGCTCAGGGGCAACAACACCAACAGCGTTACCCTCAGCCCGGATGAGAGTCGGTTGTATGTCACCAACGGGAACACCAACAACGTGGCGGTGTTGGACGTGTCCGCTCTCCGCAGCCGGCACGCAGTCGCTGGACTGATTCCTGCAGGCTGGTATCCGAACTCTGTCGCCTTTAACGCCAGCGGCGACTACATGTACGTCATTAACGGCAAATCACCCACGGGGCCGAATCCTGGGTGGTGCTACGGCGGAGTCTTGGCCTCCCTTCCTTCTTCTGGGTGCAGCGCATCGAACCAGTACGACCTCATGCTGATCAAGGCCGGCCTCCAATCCTTCCCTACGCCCGCACCGGAGGACTTACAGCGCTTAACCGAGCAAGTGTCTGAGAACAACAGGTACTTGAGCCACGAGGACGAGACCACGGCCGCCACGATGCAGTTTCTGCAGCGGCACATCAAGCACGTGATCTACATTATTAAAGAGAACAAAACCTTTGATCAGGTCCTGGGTGACGGTCCCGTTGGGGACCGTGACCCGGCCTTGACGGAATTCCCAAACGCCGTGACGCCAAACCTGCACAGTTTGGCACAACATTTCGTCACGCTCGATCACTTCTATGACTCAAGTGAGGTTTGTTTCGACGGCTGGGCATGGTCGACGTCGGCTCGCGCTCCCGACATCATTGTCAAACAGACTCCCGTCAACTACGGAGGACGCGGCCTCTCCTACGAATCGGAAGGCTCCAACCGCAACATCAATGTGAGTTATCCGTCACTGACCGACCGGATCAAATCGAATCCTGGCACGCCCAACGATCCCGACATTCTCCCCGGCACCGTCGACGAAGCGGCCCCGGACGGCCCCGGCAACCAGATCAACACCGGCTACCTCTGGAACCAGGTGTTACGCGCGGGTTTGTCGGTGCGGAACTATGGCTTCTTCTTCCAGAATGTCGGGCCCAGCGTCATCAACGCGAACCCGCCCACGGTTGTGGTCGGATACCCAACCAATGTCGCCCTGCATTCTTTCACCGATCCTTACTACCGGGGATTCGACATGAACATCCCCGACTTCTATCTTTACCAGGAGTGGGCCCGGGAATTTGACGCCAACTATGCAAACGGCGGGTTGCCCTCGCTGACCCTTCTCCGATTGCCGCACGACCATACCGGAAGTTTTGGCACAGCCTTTGCGGGAGTGAACACGCCAGAGCTCCAGGTGGCGGACAACGATTATGCTGTCGGCTTGGTCGTGCAGAAGATCGCTGGCAGCCGCTACAAGAATGACACGCTGGTCTTTGTGATCGAGGACGATGCTCAAAATGGCGGGGACCATGTGGAAGCGCATCGAAGCATCGCCTTCATTGTCGGCCCCTACGTCAAGCAACATGCTCTTGTGTCCACCCGGTACAACACGATCAACTTCGTCCGGACGATCGAAGAAGTCCTGGGAGTCAGTCCGCTGAACTTGAATGATTCCGTCGCCCAGCCCATGGCCGATGTATTCGATGTTACTCAATCCGATTGGAGCTACAATGCCGCACCCTCAGCCTTGCTTTACAGCACTCAGCTGCCTCTCCCTCCGAACACCGCCTCATCCCGAATCCCGAAGCCCAGACACAACGCGGCCTACTGGGCAAGGGTGACCAAGAATATGGACTTCTCCTAGGAAGACCTCGTGGACGACGATCAGTACGCCCACATCTTGTGGAAGGGAATCATGGGGGACAAGCCTTATCCGAAGTCTTTCACAGAAGGATCCGATCGATAGGCATAACTCGATGGCCGGCTCGAGGACGCCGGCCATCTTTCCTATGCCACCGCGGGAAACAGCCTGTGAGAAGCCTGTATTTCGATGAGGTCGTTGGCCCGCCCTGAGCATCGTTCAGCTATCGAGAGTCGCCCTTAGCTGGCGCAGCAGAGCGCAGGGGTTGCGTCCGCAGAAACAGTGTGCTGTTACGGAAACAGGAATGAGGGGCTGCACATGCTGCCGGTGAACAATCCGCTGCGTGACGTCCGCACTGGGACCCTCCCAAATCCGCAGCGATCGTGAGGCACCGCCAGGCAGAGGTCCTTCGAGCTCGTTGGGCTCTGGAGGAACCGACCCGGCCTGACCTAGGCGGCCTGCTGCAACCTATGGGTGGCAGCCGGTTCGACGAGCCCTGTCCTTGCCACGGGTATTCTCGCTTGGCAGTTCCAGCTTGAGGGGCAGAGACTCAAGTGCATTCTGCTGATCCATCGGGTGCTTGCAAGCGTTTCGAGTGTGATCGTCTGGCTTGGCCTGTTGGTTACGCTTCCGCGCTCAAGAGTTTTCCTAGTTACCGCTTTCCGATCCCGCTTCTAGCCTCCAGGTCGTAGCCCTAACTGGACCCGTTAGTTGGGTCGCGAACGGGGTAAACGGGCCAGGACAGATCAGGCACGTCAGGGTGGGGCAGTAGCGCTCCCCTGATCTTGGAATAAAAGCGGCTGGTCCCAGTTATCCATGTCGAACGCTACAACCAGGGAGGGTAAATGGCGAACAAGAAGCAGGATCTCATTGATCAGAGGTTGCAAAACCTCAACGACGATGGTGTCGACCGCCGCGGATTTCTAAAGTGCATGGCATGGGCAGGTACCGGACTGGTGTGGACCATGAGCGGTGGCATACCGGTGTCGCGGGCATTCGCCAAAGGCGCCGGCAAAGATGCCGGCAAAGGCGCGGACTTCACCTTTGTCCAGATCAGTGACAGCCACATTGGTTTTAACAAGCCGGCAAATCCGGATGTCACCGCCACGCTCGAGACGGCGATCAACAAGATCAATGCGATGCCTCACAAACCGGATTTCATCATTCACACCGGCGATCTGAGCCAGCTCTCCAAGCCCAGTGAATTCGACACACTCGACCAGGTACTAAAGGGAGCGTCTCCAAAACAGATCCACTTCGTGCCGGGCGAACATGACATGCTGACCGACAACGGCGAGCAATATCTCCAGCGCTACGGAAAGGGCACAAAGGGCGCTGGATGGTACAGCTTCGACCACAAGGGGGTTCATTTCGTCGGTCTGGTGAATGTCGTCAATTTAAAAGCCGGAGGTCTGGGATCACTCGGTCATGAGCAACTGGAGTGGCTGGAGGACGATCTTAAGGGACGCTCTGCCAGCACTCCGATCGTGCTCTTTGCACACATTCCGCTGTGGACCATCTATCCGGAATGGGGTTGGGGGACCGACGACAGTGAACAAGCCTTGTCGTACGTGAAGCGCTTCGGTTCTGTGACGGTGCTAAACGGACACATTCACCAGGTGATGCAAAAGATCGAAGGCAAGCTTTCGTTCCACACGGCGATGTCCACCGCGTTTCCTCAGCCTGCACCGGGAACAGCTCCTTCAGCGGGTCCCATGAAAGTACCAGCCGACCAGCTGCAGCGAGTGTTGGGAATCACCAATGTGAACTTCCTGGTCAGCGGCGCCAGCTTGGCAATCATCGATTCGCCACTGGCTGGTTCGAGCTCGCCAACGTCCGGGAACGGCGGCGGCACAGACATGGCAACGATGGCCTCTGGCGGGGCTTCGACCGATTCAATAGCTGAAGTGAAGATCGACAATTTTGCCTTTACGCCTGGAGCCATCACGATCAAACGCGGAACGCAAGTGACCTGGATCAACCACGATGACATCCCGCACACGGTTGATAGTACGCAGGGTAAGTTCAAATCGGCGGCGCTCGACACGGACCAGAAGTTCGAGTTCCGCTTCACCGAGCCCGGAGAATACCCCTACTACTGCCGCATGCATCCGAAAATGACCGGCAGCATCGTCGTCCAGTCCTAGTGAAACGTTTGCGACGGGGACGAAAGGTCATCGATCGGCACGCCACGGTTGCGGGCCAGGACGCTCGGACAAGACTCGGGCCAGCAATGGCGCAAGCAATTCCCTGCGGCCGGAGCAGGGAGTTCTGCGCCATCGCGTCTCGAAATCCGGTGGCCGGGGGACATCATCGAGGAGCTCCACTGAACACGAATCGAGGTGGAAATTGTCTTCCCAGGTCGAGTGATCACGACAAGAGAGTCTCCCGTTGCTGGACGCTCTCTACCAGCTTTCGTTTCGCCCTGCCATTCACGCACATCGGTGGCATTCACGGGGAAGGCAGGGTGAGGTTGGGCACATCCGATCCGAAATGCTTTCCAAGCACGCAGGCAACCTGCGCGGTTCGATCTTTTACATTGCCGGACCGCCCACGATGGTTGCAGGGACGGGTCGAACGCTCGTCGATGCCCGAGTGGATGAGGACGACATGCGGACCCAAGAGGTTGGGCTAAGTAGGGATCATGCCGCGACGATACGGAGCCGACAAACCGCTGTGCTAGCCCTCTTGCCAGTAAAGGGATTTCTGGGCACGGGGGCGCCCTTCGCGGCAGATTTCAACCTTGTGATGCAGTTCATCATGGGAGCGGCCCTGATCGCAGGTGTCTGCAAAGCACAAGAGCTACAGAGCGCACGGCATTTGTCAGACGACGGTGCTGCTCGTCAACCTTTTGATGATTGGAATGGTGATGTGGCCGTCGTTCCAGCAACAGGTAAATCCGATGTTTCCCAAGGCGTTTCATCGCGGCTATTACGCGGTGGCTGCAATGCACGCACTTCTGGGGACAGCAGCCGAGGCGCTCGGACTCTATATTGTCATCGTGGCGGGCACGACCCTTCTTCCTCGGGGGCTGCGTTTCACACGCTGGAAGCACTGGATGCGAGTAGAACTCGGGCTCTGGGCGATTGTGCTCCTCAGTGGCGTGGGGACCTACTACGCGTGGTATGTGGCCCCTTTCGCGTAGGGAACGCCTGGCAACAGCTCGGAAGCACCGGCAGCCAATCGCTCTGATGGGGGGGGTGGCGACGCTGGATGTGGCGCAATCTGCGCTATTCCATCCTCGCCATTCTTGTTCTCGCGGCCATCATCACGCCGGCCACTGACATCTTGAACATTTGCCTTTTTTTGCTGCCCGATGGTCGGGCTCTACAGAATGAGCATCGGAGTGGCTTGGCTGGTAAATCCCGGGCACGGGCGCAGGGCAAGCGCTCTATAGTCCCCTCCCTGCAGTTTCGCTTGATGCAAGAATTCGGAGCGTCGGCCACGACACGGTTCCGGTCGACAGACAGAAAGCGCGAACAGTCGATTCGAAAGCTGCACTGCACACGTACCGAGATAACTCGTCAGCCGAGACAATTATCTGACAATGAGTTTACAAGGGAGCCGTATCAGAACCGTGCTCGCTGAATCTAACTGCTGGAACTTGCTAGATGCTGCGGCTCCGGAAATTAAGGCTCAAGCGATCGGTGTTCACTCGGGCATTCCAAAGCTCGCGCCTTGAGATGGTCAAAGTCCGCTTGGTTCAGGGAAATATTTCCCGGCTTCGGGAATATCGCCTGCATGCCGGAGTTTCACATTTGGTGAGGTCACACAAAACTATCCAGGATCGGAGTGTAGAACACGTGAAAAAAGAGAATCTCCACACAACCGTCTCAACTGAAACCACGGCTACAGCCCCAGTGGAAGACCTCGAATCCCGGTGGCAGCGAGTCGTTGAGCGACGCTCATTTCTGAAGGGCCTCGGAATAGCCGGTGCAGCGCTGTCGGCCGGTACACTTTTGACGCCTGAAGGCACAGCCCAGACCTCATCGAGCGAGGGCAGGCTCTCGAAAGGCGATGTTGCACTCCTGCAGTTTGCGACGTGGGCCGAAATTGTCGAAACCGATCTGTGGACACAATACGCGGAACTCGGCGGAGTCGGGCCCTCCGGTGGCGGGGCCGCGCAAGCGAGCGAAGAATTCCAGGGCTTTATCGGAGGAAATCCAGCCTACACTCTGGCGCTTCAAAATCTGGATGGCGACATGCCGCAGTACATTACCGACAACACCGATGATGAACTGAGCCATGCAGCCTTCCTGACGGAGTTTTTGAAATCCAGGGGCGAAGTACCGGTCGACCTCGAACCATTTCGAACTCTGCGGAGCAGTCAGGCGACTGGAGCACGGCAAATCAAACGAATTACCAACCTTATGAACCTCAACGTGGACCTCAGTTGGTATACCCGGTACCGAAGTGGAAAGAACCCGGATCTGGGTTCGGCGTTCAAGGGACCCTTCGTCATCCAGAACCAACCGGCGATTCCGTTAAACGATACGGACACTCCCCCTTCAACCAATCCGACGATTCCCATCACCGGCCGTGATGCCGAGCGCATACAAGCGATCGCCAACACCGCCGGATTTCACTTTGCGTTCATTGAGCAGGGTGGTGCGAGCCTCTATCCGACACTGGCCTTCAAGGCCACTGACCCGACCGTCCTCCGGATCCTGGTCAGTATTGGCGGAGTCGAGATTGATCACTTCGGGCTGTGGCACGACAAGGGCGCCAACGCAGTCTCTCAACCCTTGGCCGGTGTGGTCGATCCCGTGACCGGCCTGACGTTTCCCGATCTAAACAACCCTGCAACAGAGCTCACCCAGACCAACAAGATCCTGCCTGAGCCCTGCAATTTCATCAGCAAGAGTCTGCCGCGCTGTTCGGTAATCCGACCGACCTCGACGCAGAAGGGTGGTGCGGTCGCCACCGTGAAAGCTTTCATCGACGACGGGCTCTTTATCGGTCAATCGGGCGCATTTCTTGAGTTATCGATGCAACTGGCCATCGCTGCGGACTCGGTCCAACGCGGATTTTGATGGTTGTGTAGTTCTCTCCCTTGCTCAGCTGGCGGGCGCTGCAACCAGTTACCGGTCGCAGCGCCTGCATTGCTGATACCAGCGGCTGAGAGGTCGCTTGCTCATTTCATCTAGCTTAAGGAGCTCTTATGTTTGAAGGACTGTTTCAACCGATGCATTTGCTGGTGATTTTCGGAATTGCTTTGCTCGTGTTCGGGCCGAAGAAGCTTCCCGAACTCGGCAAAGGGATCGGAGAAGGTATCCGCGGGTTCAAGTCGGCCATGAAAGAGGAAGAGAAGTCGGACAGCACAACCACAACCATCGCCAGCGAGCAGGGCCTAACCGGGAGGTGAAGCGTGGGTTTTGGAGCAGAAATCCTGTTCGTGGTCTTGTTCGGACTCCTGGTACTGGGTCCAAAGCGGCTGCACACAGTGCTCAGAGATGTGGCGCGAGCCAAGGCCCGGTTCGAAGAAGCGAGCCGTCGCTTCAAGTCTCAACTGACGACAGAACTTGAGCCAGCTTCCCGGGACCCTGCCAATGACGAACACTAGAAATGCCGGGCAAAGGATCCCCAGACCGACCGGTGGGAGCAGGAAAGTGCCGAATGCATTCGAGAATGGAGCCGCGCAAGTGCCGGGGACGTCGTCCGATCTGAAGGGCGCAGCTGGCGTCAGACGCTGATCTCCTCCGGTCGTACAGCGCGCTTCTCCGCCACCTAACGATACTCGGCAAACACAACCCGCTAGGTGCGCAGGTTATTGCGTCCACCGGTCTCTGGCTCCGAGGCGTTTTCGACGGAACGCATTAGGGATGCCATCGGGCCCACGAAGGCATCCGGAATCCACCGGCTGTCGAGGCGAGCAGTGAACCAATAGCCGGGATTGCACTTGGACATGAACTCCAAGCCGTCGGATCGCCCGCCGGGACAGTTGTACATCAGGCGGATTGTTTCCTTTGATTACTCATTCGGTGCCTCCGAAGCGAACATGGCATAGGCGTCGCCCTGCAACGTTTGCCCGTTCCGCGAGTTCGACATTGGGAACCGCTTTTGAATACTCATCCGCAAGGGGCTTCTGGCCAGCAGATGCTTGCCGGCAGCCGTGGCTTGTTCGGCGATCGCGACCTACTGTGCGGGATATAGACTGCGATGTCGACGATCATCTCGGTCTCGGAATCACGCAACAGCTCATCGAATCCAGCTTTCTTGTAGGCGGGCAAATGTGCGTAGTGAACGATCCCTCCGGCCCCAATAACGCCAACGCCGTGGTCCAGGCGCTGCGGCAATTCGGATTTGTAATCGAGGTGCGGAAAAATGTCAGACATTGTGAAATCCTGATTGTTTGAGGCAACCGCAAACTCTGGCAGCAACCACACAGCGTAAGAACAATTTTGTGTTTCGCTTTGCGTCTCGTCCCAACGGAAACAGTTTTACCCTGTGAAACTTTGCCGTTCGCCTCGAAACAACTTCCGTCGCGGGCTTGCGCTCGCGCATCTGCTCGATTACGATCCGCCTTTTCAGGACGAGGATTTGCAAACGACTTTTTGGGCATGCTGACACCGCAAGACGGAGAAAAAAATGAAGCTGATCCGATTTGGTGAGCCTGGAGAAGAGAATCCAGGAGTGCTCCTCGAGGACTCCACGCGTCTCGATGTTTCGAGCTTCACGCGAGACTATGACGAAGCATTCTTTGCAAATGACGGAATCTCCCGACTGAAGGTCTGGTTGGAGGAAAACGCCGCTTCCGCTTCGCGAAGTGCCGCGTCGGTCCGGCTGGGATCACCGATTGCCCGTCCCAGCAAGATCGTCTGCATTGGGTTGAACTTCCGCGATCACGCCCAAGAAAGCAACATGGAACTCCCCACCGAGCCGGTCATATTTTTCAAGGCCACCACTTCACTCGTCGGGCCGAACGATGACCTGGTGATTCCGAAGAACGGGCAAAAAGTCGACTGGGAGGTCGAGTTAGCCGTTGTGATCGGCACGAAGGCCCGCTATATCGACCCGGAAGATGCGCTCGGGTATGTGGCTGGCTACGCTCTGCACAATGATTATTCCGAGCGCGCATTTCAGCTGGAACGGGGCGGGCAATGGGTCAAGGGAAAAAGCGCGGACACATTCGCGCCGCTGGGACCGTTCCTGGCGACGCGTGACGAGCTCCCGGACACCGCTCACCTGGCAATGTGGTTGAAAGTGAACGGCGTCTTCCGGCAACGGAGTTCCACCAGCCAAATGATTTTTGATGTACCGACGCTTGTCAGCTACGTCAGTCAATTCATGACGCTGCTGCCTGGCGATGTCATCAGCACCGGCACACCAGCGGGTGTTGGTTTGGGCATGAGACCTCCGCAATACTTGCAGGCGGGTGACATCGTGGAGTTGGGGATCGACCAACTGGGCGAGTCGCGACAGGCCGTGGTCGCATGGCAGCCCCGAATGGCCGGCGTCATCTCGCATGCGGCGAGATGACGCCTGGGAGAAGGGTTGTGAGTTCTGCTTTGAGATAGCGGGGTGATCCAGTTCACAGGAGTCAAACGGCTGCGTTCTCTTGCGTTTGTCGCGACGTTTTCATGGCTGGCACCCTGGCTGGCGGCCCAGGCATGCCTGCGCTGAATACGCCGGAGCTTGCTGGTGACCGAGCCGTTCAAAGCACAAAGCTCAGTCTGTACCACCCGTTTTTCAGCCGGAACTCACTCGAGCGATCTGCCGGGCGGCCTACCTCAATCGATACCGGAGACTCACATGGGTGCTCCTGGGGGTGAAAATCAAAGGGGGCTGCGCAGCGCCCGTGCCTCCCACTTCGAGTGGTCGGCCACTTGGCGCGTTCGTCAGCAAGCGTAGATAGCTCGATGTCCCACTTCTGTTCGACGCCCGGCAGCAAGGAAATGTTGTTAGCTTCGAAAACCAGATGCAGGGGAATGGCCCGACGGGCTCCCCGACCTAATGGATCGTCGCCAGTCGCAAATGCTGAAATCCGAATGGGCCAATCGGAATGAAGGACGCGAACTGCGAGACTGCCCTCTTTTGACAGGAGCCGATCAGTTCGCAGGCTCTCCGCCAGAGAGGTTTCGATATGGTCTGCCAAGCTCGGCACCGTCATCCAGATCCGACGGACTTGGATGGCTTTCGATGCTGTGATGACTTCGACGCGACGAAGGCGTCTTCCAGCCACCGCCCAAGTCACTTCCGTGACCAAGCCCGGATCGATGGTTTCCCCTGCCTTGGCTCCCACGACGACCCAGCGTTTCCACTTGGCCGTGACGCTCTGCCCATCTGAGGCCGGATGGATTTCATCGGCGCCGTCGGCTGCAGCGATGGTTGTGCCGCCTTCCAGCTCGAGAAAGGGAATAAGACACGGATAAGTCTGTTCTACGGGTACGGCCATGCCAGGGAGACCGTGCGGAGCGGGTTCGTAGTCGGAAGTAGCGGCGCGTGGCCCGGTTACGAAGGGCAGGGCAAAATGCATCTCTGCTTGGCGTACCACCCATACGCCAAACTGTCGCCCGGCATGGTTGCGGAAAAAGACAAAGCGCGCCACGTCGCCAAGTCTTGTGCGGGAGGAAAAATCTGCGACGTTTTCTCGCGCAAGCACTTTCACGAATGTTTGGTGGGCGCCTATGAGCTTGGCGAGAAAGGCGGTCGTCTGCTGCCACTCACGCTCCCGGGTGATGTAGCTGTAGTCTCCTCGGCCGAACGCAAAAACAGAGAGCAGATGAGTATCGTCATTGAAATCAGTGCGCAGCCAGCGCCAGGCGGCGTAATAAGCCGAAGCTAACTCAGAGAGCGGCGCCGGGCGGAACTCAGGATGTTCGCCAACAAACGCAACGATCTCCATGGTGTCCATATAACTGATTGCCCCGAGACTGCGTCCCCAGGAGTAACCGTATCCATCCGGAGAAAGCAGATCCCACCACAGCCGCATTTGCTCTTTGAGCGAGGGCGCGACCGCGTGCATGATGTCTGCGCGACCCACTGTCTCAGCGGCATCGTAGATCGCCCGCGCGTATTCGTTCGAATACCTGTCGTACCTACCGGTTGGCAGAGCATCGTCGGCAAAGAGAGCACCGCTGGTAAATTGTTGCGCGGCGCGGTCCATCAAGCCGTCCACGTACGTGCGGTCGTTGACCAGGCCGACCTGGAAGCTTATGGCTGCGATCCGTGCAGCAACGCCAAAATAATTTTCAGGAAGGTGAACCAGTTTGTGCGTCTGCACATTGTAGAAGCGGCCTGGGTCAAGGAGGGATTTCCACGCTTCACGATCGGCGGAGGACAGGCTCTGCCACAACGCGTTGTGGTTGAGATCGGTGCCGAAGTGGCGGAGGGCGAGCGCAGCGTAGAGCTGTGCCCAGGTTTTGCCGCCCCGGCGCACCTCGATCAGAGCCATCTTTGCAATGATGGGTGTGACGTCGCGGCCAGCAACGGTTCGCGTCTTGGCAAGGTCTGAATACGCTGCCAGGGCCCGCATGAACGTGCCCCAGGAGAATTCTCCGGTCGCCAGCGCTCCGACCACGCGATCCGGAGGTGGATCGAGACTCTTAATATCCTGAACGTGAGCAGCCACCTGGCAGTCGAGAAACTCCCGAATCTCCCGGTCGAGATCTGTCGTTTTGACCTGCACAGGGGGCCCTGACGTTTGACCCGTGCCCGCGCTGGCCACACCCAGCAGCCCAAACAGGCCAAGCCCAATGATGTTCCGGACCAATCCTTTGATCCTTGCTACCGCTTGTGTTGCTCGATCCATAACAGATCCTCAAGCAAGTAATACTGCCCATAAATCAGCATCGAGTCGTTCGGTCTGATGCTCGATCCATGCCGCAACACGCCAGGCGGAGTGCGATCACCGTCCCCTACCGGCGTGAGATATCGATCGATGAGAGATTGCACGATCCGCTCCCCGGCCGCTCGATATCTCGCCCCGCGTTGCGGGTCGTCGGTCAGGGTCGAAAGGCGAAGCAGGCCGCCTGCGATGATCGCCCCGGCCGAGGAGTCGCGATTGCGGAAATGAACACCTTCGTCGCAAAAGTCATACCAGGGCACACCGTCCTCCGGCAGGTTTTCGAGGGCATAATCGGCGGTTCGCTCCGCGACTTGAAGCAGACCTGGTTCCCGTGTCTCAGCATAGGCGACCGCGAAACCATAGATGGCCCAACCGGTCCCGCGAGCCCAAGTTGTATCCGCGCCAAATCCCTGGTGGGTATGCGTAAATACCCAATCGCCCTGAGCCGCGCTATTTGAAAGCTTCAGTTCTGTGTCTCGTGGCGAGCCGCCATGCAGCTGGAATCGCTGACGATTGTCACCGCTGTTGTAGTGAACCGACTGAATGATGGAGCCGTCCGGGCGAACGAACCATTCCGCCGTTCGGAGCGCATGGCTTTTTCCAATTTCCGACCATTTAGGATCCCCTGTCTGCCGGCTCACCCACCAAAGAATCTCCAGGTTCATCATCGTATCGACGATCGTGTCGTCGCCGTTCAAAGCCCAGGAAGCGAGCAAGTGAGTTTTCCGGTTGTACAGTTGTTCGAGGCGCTCGGCCGCACGCAAGGCGCTGGCGCGGAGTGGCTCCTGTCTTGTCAAGTCATAACCGAGGGCCGAAGAATAAAAATAGAGAAACCCTGCGTCGTGGTTCTGCTGCAACTCCTGGCCCAGAAAGCGCGATCCCCATAATTCTGCCCATGCGCGGTACTTCTCATCGTGTGTAAGACCATACATCTGCCATAACTCGCCGCTCCAGAAACCTCCGGTCCAAAAATACCCGTCTTGTTGCTTCCACTTGCCAGTTTCCCCGTCCGCTTCCGTGAAAAACCCCTGGCCACTTTTCGGCCCAAACGAAGCGGGTGGCGAGGACCGCAGCACCGCTTCCCACTCCGCTGCCGTCCGATCAATATTCTGACGGATCAGGGAAACGGCTTCAGAAAACGATTTTGTTCTGTGGGGAACGGTCGTATCCGGAGGAGCCGCTTCCACGGCCGCACTGGCCGACAGGATGCGGATCTTCACATCCTCAGCCATGCGCTTCGCCTGATCCCTTACGGCAGCAACAAAGTCCTGTTCCGTTCTGACCCCGTCGGGTGGAAGCACAAGCGACTGAAGCTCTCCTTCCTCCTTCTGATTGCCGAAACCTACGCGACGGTTGGTAGCCTCCTGGTCCCACGCGGCCATCGCATACCACTCGCCTGCGCCGCGTTGCAGCTTGAACTTGATGAAATGATTGAGTGCGTCGTCTTCGAAGCCCGCGTTTGGCATCGTAGTGATCACCGCGAGGCCCAGGTTCTGCCCAGGGACTGCCTCAGTGGCGGTTGCTCCCGGCGCAACTACCTGCTCACCCCAGGTTGCGATCCAGGCGGCGGATTCCGGCGACGGGGCGGACGTCAGCGGGCGGATGCCCTCGTGGACCGGCAACCCCGTCACGTACTGAGTCCCGTCTGCGGGATCTGTGGCGATCGCGTGCCAGAAGCCGCGTTCGCCCGCCCATTGTGTAATCCGCGAACGCAGCGTGATGCTCTTGCCTCCCACGCTCCATCCGTTGTACTGAAGCTCGACAACGGTTCGCACCGGTCCTGCCGATACGATTCGCCATTGCCGATCTTTGACCTGAGCCACCTTGGCAAGCCTCCCGTCAACAAACGCACCTACCGCACCGATTCCGATGGAATCACCAACCTTGAAAATGTCGCGGCCCAGGGGCGATTCCTCGTGATAGGCGTAATCGGGCGATGCATACATGGCTAGTTGAAGCGTTGGGCGGCGCTTTCCATAAATGTCAATCGCATTCCGGGGATCGAAATAGATTCGAAAGGCAACGCGCTCGGATTCCCAGCCAAGCCCTTCGATCTTGCGGCTGAACAAGGCGTTGGTGCGCGGCACGTAGTCATCGCGCAAACGCCACATGCGATCCGGGGGGCCGTAGGAAATTGTGACAACCCGTGTCTGGTGCGGCGAAAGATCGAGCTGAAACGCCAATTCATCGCCCTTCCCATCCGCGTCCAGGTCATCAACCTGCGAAGCAAGCTCTTGGGTCTGCAGGGTCGCGGCGTCCTGTTCCAGGGTGGCGGCATCGCTTGCGGCGACGACGATGGATCCGGGCGTGAAATCAGGTGCGACTTTGCGTATTTCGGCGATGGGAATGACCACGTCGGCGCCCGGCCTGGCATCTGGGCTGGGATTCGTGATAGCGACTTTGATGCTCTTGATGTTCTGGCGTCCCCCGGCCAGACCAGGAAACATGCACAGGAGCCCGGCAAGCAGAAATCTCGATATCTTGGGCATGGACTTTCGAGCTCGCATCACACAGCCATGGTTTTTGGGCATCATCTAGATGATGTAGTCCTCGCGGCAGGGCGTAAAGATATCTATCACAACAGAATCTTCTACCGCGGAAGCCCCGTGCTCGACGCCTCCGCGAACGACGAAACTATCGCCGGTTCGAAGGTCGAATGTTTTTCCCTGACAGGTGACCCTCAAATGACCACGGACCACGTAGACAACCTGATCGTGCACATGACTGTGAACACTGCCCGCCCATCCCTCGACCATTTGATGCTCCGCGAGAAAAAGCTTGTCGTTGTACGCCATGACCCTGCGAATCAGTCCCGGCTCGGGTTCTGACTCGCGCGCGGCCTCATGTTGCACGACCACCAGATCGGGAAACGTTCTGGTCTGCGATCCCATTCTGAATACCTCCGATTCACGCAAGCCTCGTGGTCTTGTCTTCATTCGCTCTCGCGATCCCGACCTCGCCAGCCAGCCGCCATCTGCTGGCAAGACAAGCCCGCAGGCGTAATCCATTGGCGAGGACAGGGAAAGGGCCCGGCACGGCGTCTTCAGAAGGGTTCATATCGCCAGCGGAAGGCTCCCACCGCGGATGCTGTGCGGTCCTGCGCTGCGGTTGCGGCCGTAACCCTCGGCGTCTTCTCCGCTCTGGCTCCGGCCGTCAGGTTCCGATGGCCCATATGCTCCGTTGATCTGCGATGGTCTGCTATCTGCGACCCGACTCCAGGCCAGAACCACCCCGATCAAATCCGGGTTGAATGTTCACCAAACCGAATCGTCGGTCTGTAACTTCGCGATGCGCCGCCATGGCCCACAGAAAGGCAATGCGATGTCCGGGCACAGCGACGTTCGGATGGTACCCGCTGGACATCAGCACGGCATCACCGTCGCGCACCACCGTGACCAGTTCCGGATACTCTGTGTTGTTGTAGACCAACTGAATGCCGTAGGCCGGCTCCGGCATATCGAAGTAGACGTAGATCTCTTCGAGCATGTTGGCATGCTCATGCGGCGGCCAGCTCGTCCAATTGCCAGGATCGGAATGCGTGAACCCTGCAACCAAGCGACCAGCGTCCACATTCTTGGCGATTAGCATATTTAATTGGCGCGAACAGCCTGGCCCTCCGGCGCTGAATTTCAGACCTGGATCCTGAGCGGTCTCCGAATAGCGTACGACTTGTATGGGGTAGTGGCCTTCGACATCCGAGGAGAACTCGGCGATATCGGTTGCGTTTCCGGTGGACACCTCGATGGTTGCGTCGCGTGGAATATAGATGGCGTCGTACCGGCCCAGTTCGAATTCACGCCCGCCGGTCTTCACCGCCGCGCGCCCGGACAAGCAGATCAGAGCGGTCTCCCGGTCTCCTGCGAAAAACGAGACCGCAGCCATCGAGGAATTCAGGATGATGCGGCCATAGGCCAGGTGCCGCATGGTGCTGTTCTGCGGCGTCACGGATAGATGGCGGCCAGCTTGGGCATTCGTCTTTCGAAAAATCATCTTTTCGAGCGCGACTGGTGCGGGCGTACTCATAAAAGACCCCTTTGAAAGTTCCTCGGGCTGAAATTGCTCCCAGCCGCTTCATGGGGCGCCCGCTGCACGACCGGGATATGAATTTGACCTCCCGCCGATAGCCTGCAGCAATGCTGCGCCCCCAAAAGATCGCAATCATGTGACGCCCGCGGCAAGAGCTGATGAGACAACCGGCAGCGACTGCAAGCCAAGTTGATCGCATTGGCCTTTGGCGTGCGCTTTCCTTCATCCCATGAACTGCAATTGCCTCCTGACGCATCTGCTTCCGGGCCGTTTCAGCTAGAAATTGAACTTGAAACCAAACTGGACGTTGCGCGGGTTCACGGCGCCTCCCACCGCTCCAAAATTGCCGGAGCCAGCGGTCAGGGTCGCGTTGCCCAAGCCGCCCAACACGAAGTTTGCACGATTGAAGACGTTGAACAGGTCCGCCTGGAACATCAGGTTCATGCTTTCTCTTGGCAACTTGAAAACTTTGCGCAGCGAAAGGTCCGTAGCAAGAAAACCGGGACCAAGGACACTTCCGACTCCACTTGTGCCCGGACTCGTGGCCGACGGGTTGGCAAAGGCAGCAGGATTGAACCACCTGGAGGGGCTGCGCGTGGGCCCGTTGATCGGTTGGCCGGCGACCAGATTCGCACGCCGGCCATTCACGTTGGTCCCCTTCCCGAGCGCCGCGTTGGCCAGGATCGTGATGGGTTGTCCCGATTGCGCCCTGGTTATGCCACTGAGTTCCCAGCCACCGATTGTGGCACCGATGAGGCCCCCACGACTGCGGAAGAACGGAGAGGCGTAGATATAGGTCACGGCAAGAATATTTCGGCGGTCAAAGTCTGCCACGCCGTGAGTGTAGTGACGGTCGACTGGATTATCGCTATGTGCACCAAGAACGCTGGCATCGGTGACCACTTTAGAAAATGTGTAACTCACCGAGGCCATGAAGTCGCCCTTGCGCTTCGTGGCGTACACCTGGACTGCGTTGTAGTTAGACGTCGAGTCGCTCAGAAACATGAGGATGCGGTTGTAACCCTGGTAGGGGCGCAGTTGGTTGGTTGTCGATTGCTGGCCGGTGGGAAGCGCGGCATTGGCCTGGAGTACTGCAAAGCTCGGCTGGTTGATGTCTGGCTGGCGGATTAAGTGCCATCCGTCGTTACCCACATAAGACACTTCAAAGAGAATGCCGAGCGGCAGTTCTCGCTGCACACCCAGACTGTAATTCATGGTGCGGGCAACTTTCAGATGGGGATTGATCGAGCTGACATCCGGTACCAGGCCGGTGGCCGGGGCGGAACCGCCGGAAGGGTTTGATAGGTTGCCATTTTGGAAGGACGCGACCTGGGGGAAGGGCGGGGTATTGAGCAGGGGGAAAATGATGTTGCCCTCGGGTTTGTCGTAGAAAATACCGACTCCGCCGCGCACCGCGGTGCGATCGTCGTGGAAGGGCGAGAAGGAAAAACCGAACCGCGGAGCAAACAAGTTCTCTGCACCGTAGAAGCCGCGCGGCGCTCCTGCAGGCACCGCCAGCACCTGGGGACTGTTCCCGCCGGGCACGCGGCCCAGCTGATCGGAAGGCACGCCGCTGCCCGCGCGCACCAAACCATTGAGGCGATTGCCACCCTTGGTCGTGTCGATGGTGTTCTTGCTCGTGACGGTGACGGCCTGGGCGGGATCATAGTGGCTTGGATCGAAGCTGGTAAGGTTGTTGCCTTGAGTATAGGTCGGCCCGGCCCGCTGATAGCGCACGCCAAAGTCGAGACTCAGGTGACGCGTGGCCTTCCAGGTATCGGCCACGTATGCTTCCACGTCGGTGAATCGGAAATGCCCGATGGGATCCGAGGATGTTTCCGTGTACTGCTGATAATTCCCGAGCAGAGCGTCGGCAAAAGGAACGCCCGTCGTATTCGTGTTACTAATGTTGAATAGAACCGTGCCATTGTAGGAGGCCCCGTTCAGGCCGGGGCGTCCATTCTGGTCCTTACGGTTGCGGGCTACCAACACTCCGGTCTTAAACGTGTGAGATCCTTTCTGCCAAGTCAGGTCGTCGGTGGGTGCGATGTCGGTCGTGGGCGACAGCAGCGAGAACGCAGGACCTTCGAACGGTGCCAGTCCGGGAACTCCCGTGATCGCCGAAACCGTAGCGTCGGGAATTCCACCCGGGAACAACCCGCCGCCGAACACCGTTGGAAAGGCGAAGCCATACGTGGCTCGCTTCCATAGCTCACCGACCGGAGGAATGTGCTGGCTATTCCAGGAGGCATTAATTTTAGCGGTGTTGATGAGCTGTGGAGTAATCAGCCACACTTCGCCCACCTGATAGCTGTAACCGGGACGCAGGCGGTTGGTCGGAGTGGTGGGCAGAACGCCGGCCTGGGAAAAGGTTCCAAAGGGGTCGATCAGATTGTAGTTGTCGTGAATGTACCGCCCGTAGAGACTGTGCTTTTCATTGATGGTGTAGTCGATGCGGACCAGGTCTTCCCGCCAGTCGAACGGGTTGCTTGGCTGAAAAGTTCCATTGCTCGCGGTCTTGGTCGAGTTGTCGGTCACACTGCTGGCCACTTGCCTCATCGCAGAGTAGACCGCACCGATCGCCTTGCCGTCGGCGGTGATCAGCGAGGATATGTTGTTGTTGGCAATCGGGACAGTTGGCTGGCCGGGCAGGTGGAGCTGGATCGGGGTGGGCAGCGCAAGTAATGCGCTAAAGTCGCCATTGACCTCCGCGCTGGTGGGAAGGGTTCTCACTGCCGCGTTTGCAGACCTGCGGATCCTCTTCCACTCCTGCCCGCCGAAGAAGAACAGCTTCCCGCGCTTGATGGGTCCGCCAAAATCCCATCCAAAATCGTTGAATCGCAGGGGCCCTTTGACAGCCCCAGGGGTCGGGTCGCGCGCATCCAGGACGTCATTGCGGATGAACTCAAACAGGGCACCATGGAAGCTATTACCTCCGCTGCGGGTCACGACGTTGACCGAGGCGCCGGAGTTGCGCCCGTACTCTGCCGAAAAATTCGATGACTTGACGGCGACTTCGCGAATGAAATCGATGCCCACGTTGTTAACCTGACTGCTGTTCGATCCGGAGTCAAGATTAAAGCCGCCATCCACGCTGAGAGAGTTAGAGTCATTGCGATTACCGTTGACAGACTGATTGTTGGTGGCCAGGCTGGTGGTCAAGTTCAGTTCGTCATCGGTCTGGATCGCGACGCCCGGAATCAGAGAAAGCAACTGCATGTAGTTCCGTCCGTTTAAGGCAACATCCTTGACTTCATTCGAATCGATAGTACGTGCAAGTTCCCCGGAGGTGGTATTCACGCTTTCGGCCACCGCCACGACCTCCACCTTCTGAAAGACATCTCCGACCGGCAGGGTCAAGGCCACGGTCAGCCGAGCGCCCGCCACCAGGTCGTTTCCGGTGCTCTTGACCGACTTGAAGCCGGCTTGCTCGGCGGTCACGCTGTAGGAGCCCACGGGCAGATCGCTGGCGACATAGTATCCGTTGGCATCGGTCGTGGTGGCTCTTGCAAGCTTGGTGTCCTCGTTCACGATCGAGATCTTTGCGCCAGCGACGGCGCCGCCCTGCGAGTCTGTGACGGTGCCGGAGATTCTCCCAAAAATACCCTGCGCCGCGAGCCCTTCGACAAACATGGTCAATGACAGAGCCACGGCGACCGCTAGCTTCGCTGAACCCGACAAGTGAAACTGGTTTCCACCCCGAATCTCTTGGTCGAATAGTTTGGTCTTCATGGACGACACTCCTCGACTTGAAATAGAAGTTGTGTTCTTCCGATTCCCCTGGTGAACCTCCCGAGTGAACTACTCCCCGCTCGATCTGCGGCGAACGCTTTGTACCACATTATGAGATGTCATCTCATTCGTATTTTGGGCCGGCAAAAAGCCCGGCTCTGGCCGGGCTTGCTGTTCGTGCCCGCTAACTAACCGCGGTGCCTGCTAATTCTGACGGAGCGGCCTGGTGCCCGAACTCCACGGACAGATCATTGGCAGCCCGCATGACCACCTGCCCGATTTCGGGAATCCGCTCTTTGGTTATCCGGAACGCCGGCCCGGAGACGCTGATGGCTGCCAATAGCCTTCCAGAATGACCGCGCACCGCCGCGCTTACGCAGCGCAGACCCTCTTCCTTCTCCTCGTTGTCAATCGCATAGCCCCGAGACCGTACCGCCCTTAGTTCTGCCCTTAACGTCGCGGCGGTCGTGATTGTATTTGCGGTGATCGCCTTCAGTCCCCAGCGGCGGACGATGTCATTCACCTCGGCATCGGGAAGCTCCGCAAGCATGGCCTTACCAACGGCGGTGCAATACGCCGGGGCGCGGCTTCCCACGGTGCACGCAGTGCGTATGCTCTGCTGCGACTCTACCTTGTCAAGATAAAAGACTTGACCGTCGTCGAGAATGCAAAAGAACACGGTCTCTCCCAGTTCACGTTGCAAGCGATCAAGATAGGGCCGTGCGTGCCGCCGAGGATCGAGCGCGGCAATGGCCTTGGATCCAAACTCGAACAGCTTAAGCCCCAAACGGTACCGGCCCGTTTCCGGATTCTTGTCCACAAGGCGATGTTGCTCCAGGACCATCATCAGCCGATGCACAGTGCTCTTGTGCAGATCGAGCGCGCTACACAGCTCCACCAGGCTGCACTCGCTCGAACGGTTGGCCAAGACGTCCAAGGCCGCTAACGCACGGTCGACGACCTGCACGCGATAGGGCGAATTGTTCGTCTTAGATTGTGGCACGCGTGCCATATTATGAGATAAAAGGAACTTGTCAAGAAAAAACCGGCTCCGAGGACCGAAAAACCGCTCCCATCGCTCGAGTCCTATCGGGTCGTGGCTTCATGGCCAACAGCTCGAAGCCCGTTGCAACCATCCGATTCTTTTCGTCGATTTGTTGATCGAGTAGCCGAGGAGGTGCGCCCGCGCTGGCGTTTGGTTGCCCGTGCTCCTCCTAAAGCACGCGAGGTCGGTCCTGGGGCTGGGGGCTAGTACGCATACGCTTTGAGGAGCAGGAAAACCACTACCCCGGTGACCGAAACGTAGAGCCAAATGGGGAACGTCCAGCGTGCGATTCGGCGGTGCATCGCGAACCGCCCGGTCAGCGAGAAAAAGAACGTCGTCAGCACCATCGGCAGCGCGACGATGGAGAGAATTACGTGGCTGGCTAAAATGGAGAGGTAGAGCGTGCGCACCGTGCCGTGGCCTGGAAAAATGGTGTCGCCGTGCAGTGCGTGGTTCACGATGTAGCTGATGAGGAAAACCGAGGAGAACGCGAAGGCCACCAGCATGCTTGTGCGATGCGCTTCCCGGTTGTGATGTTTGATGAAATAGAATCCCACGCAGAGCGCAAGCGCGCACAATCCGTTCAGGATCGCGTTGAGGGCGGGCAAAAACATCCAGCGCCCCGCGAAATCAGCCGAAGCATGATGCATGTACAGCAGCCAGAGCAGGAATGACACAGCGAGGCCACTGGCTCCGACGATCGCTCCAACCACCGAGCGCAGGCTAGTTTCAGCTCGTTCCATGCTGACAATTAAACCACAAGAATCCATCCGGAAGTCATCGATGGAGCCGGCAGGCTCGCCAACATCACCCCGGAATGCGCCCTCGGGCCCGGGCGCGGTGCACACGTGCGCTCTGGAACTGGATCTCCCTAATCCGACCGTAGATCGCCGGCATCAGCTCTGGCGCAGAGCAGAATTCAGACCACGACAATGTGGAGAGTCTGAATTTCGTGACACCACGTTCGGCGGATGCATTGTTAGAGTTGCGCGTGCCATAACACGGAGGACCCTGCTGCGGCGCCACCCCGGCGATGGGGTTAGGGAAGTCAGGGGAGGGGCACACGTTAACGTTTGTTTTGTTCTTGCTTCCGCTGCCAGATTGCATCAGCGCGCGCTCCGAACTGTTGTACCGTCGCCTGGTTCCGGAGTTCGCCCGCTGCGCTTCCCGTCGAGCACCGGAGTTTTGCTGTATTCCAGTTCACCAACGGGGCGGTAGTCTCGCGTTTCAATACGGCACTGCTCCCGGGTGCTCGATGCCCCTTCTGTGGGGTTCTCTCCCGGCGACTCGACTTCACCGACACGAGGTGGTGCAAACGAAACGTCCCCAACTCCGATCGTCCGGAGCAGGGACGCTCGTCGAACGGCTCTCCCCCATTGCAAGGACCGTTCGTTTGACACGTTACCCCGCGTCGGAGGACCGATGAATGGCCCGGTCGTGCTTTTTTCGCGGAACTGCCCCCACTGCAGTGCCAGGATAGCAGCACCTCTGTGCCATTCTTTCATCGCCGGGGGTCGAACTAACGTTTGCAGGTTGGCGGTCCCCGGGAAGATGTTCTCTGTTTCGCAGTAAATGCGATACTCGAACGGGGCCACTCGGGGCCGCCACCGCCAGGCCGCTACGGACCAGTTGTGGAGCAAGCAGCGGACCACGCGCATCCCCGGCCCAACCGTTGAAGTCGCCGTTCACATTCCCTTGATGTCCCGTCGCTAACCTGACGACGGGAGACTCACGCCCGAGAACAACTTCCGACTATGCCGATCCTCGACCGGCGTACGCTATGAAAAATGCGGGATGGTACACCGGATAGTTGCCACCGCGCATCGCCGGATCGGTATCCTGTTTCGTTCACTGCCGCGAGCTCATTCGAAACACTCGTTAAGAAATTGCGCCTGTCCCGCCGGAAAGTGCGGTATTTCGCGAAACCTCAACGCCCAGCGCGCTGCGTTGTTCGCGCCCAAGAACCGCCGCAAACACCTCTTGCGCATCACATCATGCTATAGTAGCATTACATACGCATGTAGTAGATGACATTATGGCCGGACCCAAACTAACCAAGCTTGAACTTCATATCATGGAGGCGCTGTGGACCGACGGAGCTTCTTCCATTCGCGAGATTCAGGAAACGTTTCCCGCACAAAGCCGACCAGCTTACACGACGATCCAAACAACCGTTTATCGCCTGGAAGGGAAAAAAGCCGTGCGCCGTGTCAAGAAGGTGGGCAACTTCCACATTTTCGAAGCCGCGGTATCCCGCGACGCTGCCCAGCGAAGGTTGATCGACGATCTGCTGGCCCTGTTCGGCGGACGCACGCAACCGGTCATGGCGCGCCTGATTGAATCCGGCAGACTTACACTGGCCGATGTAAAGGAAGCCGAAAAGACTCTTCGGAACCTCGCGAAAAAGGACAAGCCACGATGATCCCGAAATATTTGTCAGAGCTGTGGACGGCTTTCGCACCAGCGCTGGGCGACCACCTGTGGCAGTCGACCCTGTTTGCCGTTGCAGCCGGACTGTTGACGTTGGTTCTGCAAAAGAACCATGCAGGTGCCCGCTATTGGCTCTGGCTGGCAGCGTCGCTAAAGTTCCTGGTTCCTTTTTCGTTGCTCGTCGGCTTGGGGAACCATCTGGCTTGGACAGGGAGCGCGACAGGAACAAAAGCTCCGTTGTATGTTGCGATGAACGAGCTTGGCCAACCCTTTACGCTGGCAGCTGTACCGGTGAGTTCCGGCATGGTTTCCTCGCCAGTCTCTCCAGGTCTCATCCATTTGCTTCCAGCGCTTCTCACGGCAGTGTGGCTCTGCGGATTCGTGGCGGTCCTTTCAGCATGGTCTATGCGTTGGCGGAAGCTATTCCGAGCGATACGCGAAGCGGTGCCATTGCAGGAAGGACGCGAGGTGGAGGCGCTGCGTCGGATGGAACGTGTCGGAGGCGTACACCGGCGCATCGAGATGTTATTGTCCTCAGCCTCTCTGGAACCGGGGATTTTCGGCATAGGTCGCCCGGTCTTGGTATGGCCGGAAGGAATCTCCCGCTACCTGGAAGATGCGCATCTGGAGGCCATTCTGGCCCACGAGGTCTGGCACGTACGCCGTCACGACAATCTGGCCGCCGCGATGCACATGCTGGTTGAAGCCACTTTTTGGTTCCATCCTTTGGTGTGGTGGTTGGGAGCGCGGCTGGTGGATGAGCGTGAACGCGCCTGTGACGAAGAAGTCCTGGAATTGGGCAACGAACGACACGTCTATGCAGAGAGCATTTTGAAGACCTGCGAATTCTGCACCGGATTTCCGCTGGTTTGCTTGTCCGGGGTCACGGGTGCCAATCTCAAAAAACGGATTGTGCACATCATGACCCAGGGTGTGCCCTGCAAACTGGATTTCAGCAAGCGACTCTTAATCGGCGCCGCTGGATTGGTGGCTATCGCCGTGCCGATTCTATTCGGGCTGCTAAAAGCCACCCGGGACGGGCTGAGTCACAGATCGGAAACCCAGGCGGCCGAACGCACGCGCTGGACCCGCTTCACCCAAACCGAGACAAACCTGCCGGAAAAGCAGTCCTGCCCGTCACGATGGTGGTGTCACCAATCGCCACCGCATGCCGGAAATCTGTCCGTGCCCCCAAGCCGGTGTCTTCCGGGAGGGGCGATCCTGCAAGAGAACGTTGAATGCAGACGATCCATGGAGAACAAGCGATGCAGCTATTGGAGCGTATTCGGACGTACTTCTTTTTGAGTGCTCTGATTTTCGCGTCATGCTCGGCACCCGTGGTGGCGCAGACCGATTCCGGCACGGCGAGACCCGGAACAACCGAGCAACGGGATGGGCAACACGATTTCGATTTCGAGGTGGGTAGTTGGAAAATTCACCTGAAGCGCCTCCAGCGTCCCTTGACAGGATCCACTACCTGGGTCGAATTTGACGGTACTTCCGTCACCCGAAAGGTTTGGGATGGCCGCGCTGACCTGGAGGAGTTTGAGACCGATAGCCCTGTTGGCGGCCACATCGAAGGTCTGACCCTCCGCTTGTACAATCCCCAATCCCGCCAATGGCGTCTTTACTGGGCCAACAGCAAGGACGGTACCATCGTCCCACCCCAGATCGGCCAGTTCAAGAATGGCCGCGGTGAGTTTTTCGGTCAGGACACGCTGAATGGCAGAGCCATTCTGGTTCGATTTGTCTGGTCGGATACCACCACGAATTCACCCCACTTTGAACAGTCATTCTCGGATGATGGCGGCAAGACTTGGGAACTAAATTGGATTACCGACCAGACGCGGGTGAAAACTGAACCTGACAAAGTGCACTGACCCGCGACCCCTCCCCTGTCGGGTCAACGAGGGTTGGAGTTTGACTTAGAGCACGGCCTCGCAGCCCGTTCGAATCTGCCATAAGGAAGGCTAGGTGAAGTTACGATGCCACCGGACGTGGCATTCCGCCGGTTGCGGACCCACCCGGTGCGCGCTTTCACACTAAAATTAACTCCATGTACACATCGGCTCGTGCATATACGGAGGCGGTGATGCGGTTTGTATCGAGATGTTTGAAGCCCACGGATTCATACAGCCGAATCGCGGGCGTTAGCGCGTGGTTGGTTTCCAAATAGAGTCTTTGCGCGCCCGCACGCCGACCCTCCTCGATCGCCGCCTGAAGCAGCCTGCGACCGATACCGGCTCCCTGGTGTGACGGTTCGACGGCCATCTTGGCCACCTCAAACTCTTTGTCGCCGGTGCGAATCAGAGCGCAACAGCCGACGCATCGTTCACCCGCAGTCGCGAAGAAAATCCTGCCACCTGGGTCCAGAATGGTTCCCTCCGGATCGGCAAAAACCAACTCATCCTGTGGCTCGATGCGGAAAAAGCGGGTGATCCACTCTTCATTGAGCCTCCGGAATGCCGCCGCATCCCCTGGCTGAAACGCGCGGATGCCGACTTCGGCGACCGGCGGGGACTGTTTTTTAGCGAAAAGCATGCGCATAACCTCCTTGACCCTTCGACGATAAAATCCGAGGTGAGATATGTCCAATATCTGAATCATCTTCACTGAGACGAAATGAATATGAAACGAGAGATTGAGTTCCGGCATTTACGTTACTTTCTCGCGGTCGCTGAAACCCTGCATTTCAGCAAGGCGGCAGCGCAGTTGGGAATGGCACAACCGCCCCTCAGCCAGCAGATCAGGATCCTTGAACGGATGCTGGGCTATCCCCTGTTCGAGCGCACAACCCGCGGCGTCCGGCTGACAAAGGTTGGACAGTATTTCAGGGAACGTGCGCGGAATACGGTCACGAAGATACAGGATGACGTGGAAATGGCGCGACGGTTGGGGAGCGGCCAGGAAGGCGTTCTGACGGTGGGATTCAGCGGTTCCGTGATGCTCACCACCCTGCCCACAGCGATCGAGCGCTATCGCCGCCTCTATCCGAGGGTCGAATTGCGGCTGCGAGAACTGCACACCGCCGAGCAGACGTCCGCTCTGCTGGATGGAACACTGGATCTGGGTTTCCTTCGCGACGGCGAACCGCGGGATGGGCTGTCGATTGAATCGATCCTGCGAGAACGGTTCATTGCGGTCCTCCCGGCTCGTCACAAACTTGCCGGCGGTGCCACAATTCGTCCCGGAGACCTACGAAACGAGCCGTTTGTACTTTTCGCGCGGCGGATGGGGCCGCTTGCTTTCGATCGGACTCTATCATGCTGTGAAGCAGACGGGTTCCGGCCAAATGTTGTGCAGGAGGCTCCGCAGTGGCCGACCGTAGTGCGCCTGGTTGCCGCCGGTTCCGGTATTTCTCTGGCTCCGGCCTGTGTCGCAGATTTCGCGGTGCCGGGAGTCGTCTACAAGAAAGTGCGTTCTCGTCATTGGACGTCGATTGACATTGGGTTGAAGCCTGACCTCAACAATCCCACGGTCGAGGCCTTCTTGAACATCGTGCGCAGGCAATTCTCGAAGAAGAGCCCTGCTTCTGCACCCCGGGCAAGGCAATGAGTGACTAGACCGGTCGGCTGATGAAACCGAGCTTTTCATGTACTACGATTCGGCAACTCGCCGATGGTCAGCAGTCCGAACAGCGCCGGATAGACCGGCACGTTGTAGTCCACCACCTGACGATGGAGGCGGGACTGCGTGCTGGAATGCTTCCAGCCCTTGCGACCTGGACAACGCAGGCAGAGCGCCGAAGTCTGCTACCCCAGTACCACAGTCTCTGAGCTCTTGGAAAACAACGATTCCCACGAATCATCCAGCCGGGTCCACTCTGTCGGGGCCAGCCAACAGACGTCGGTCTCGGTGACATGGAGCAGGCCGTGGCCTGCAGGGCACGCCAGTTCCATTCCGACCCAGCCCAAGAGCAGGCAACCGGAATGACCAATGTGCGCTGGCAAGGCCAGTCTTCGAAGACACACGCGGCAGCGAGTCTGCTGGTCGGCAAGGGACCACCACAGCACAAACACGCAACCGACCGAGAAGAGCCAGAGCGACCCGGATTCCACAATGAACGTGGCTATCCCGGAGGGGAACACATATGGCTCAGCGGTGAACTCAACTGCCGCAGTCAGAAGGATCAGCAGAAGAACAAGGGACTTGGCGCCGAAGAAGCTCCACCATCGGCAAGCGCCCCAGACTTCCGCGCGTGGCGGGCGCAGATTGAGTCGCCCCGACCAGATGACCGGGGTCATCACCAGCAACGCAACACACAACGCCAGCCCGCAAAAAATCAGCGGTTGTCGGATTCGGTCCTGGACGGGCCACACCTGCAGGGAAGAGCCCCAGAACCGTTCGCCTACCACGTTCGAAATGTCGCGCTGCAGCGCCCGCTCGGCCCCGCGCTCGGAGACTCGGGGCCTGAGCCGCGCCACGACTCCCACGGCGTCTCCCCTGAACGAAGCTCTATCCGCCAACCGCCACAGGCCAACCTCCTTGGACGGGAACCAGAACCCCTGTGGCAGGACTCCAATGATCATCGCTTCCTGGCCGTCCAGCGTTGCTTTTTTCTGAACAATGTTGGGATCACTCGAGAAGCGTCGGTGCCAGGTCTCGTAGCTCAATAGCAGGCAATTGCGGGAGCGCCCGGCATCCCCGGGTTGATCGCTTCGGCCGAGTAGCGGTTTCACTCCAAAGACCTGAAATAGCTTGTCTTCCACTCGTACGGATGCAACCTTGGCGCGCCGGCCTGCAATTGTTACCTCCGATGCCTGGGGTTTCCAACTGTAGGCGGCGACGGCCTCCAGAGTTTGCGCTTCGCTTCTCCAGATCTCCACCCAGGAATACGGGACTACCCACTCTGCGGAATTGATAACGCCGGTGCGGGAGAGGGTCGCGATCCGCTGCGGATCGCCGTAGGGGGGCCGGAGCAGAATCGATCGCATTCTTGGAAGATCGCCGCTGGCGACGGCCAACAACAAAAGCGCGCTCGCCAGCGCCAACAGAAGGAACGCCGGTGTTTGCGACCAGTTTCTGCCCGTGCGACCGAGGTCCTCGCGATTGCACCGATACCACGCCGCGTCCAAAAACGCTCCGCAGCATCGCCAGCGCAACCGGTTTCCGGCCGACGGCTCGCTGGTCTGGGCCACTTGCCATGCATACGCAAGCTCCGCCTCCCACTCTTTGTGCCACTCTGCGCGTGCCCGCCGTGGCACGATCCAGCTGGCCGCGCACAAGATCATCTGGCATTGACGAAAGCGATCGAGCCGAGCTTTCACGACCTTGCTCCTTTAGCGTCCTTGGCTTTGGCTTCCGGGGCCAACCGTTCCAGGAGCGGATACCGTCTGAGGGCGCCGGTCAGGACCTCATGGCCCAAACGGGTAACGCGATAGTTCTTCCGGGGCGGGCGATCCTGGGCCAACACTTCTTTCTCCCACTTGGACTGGATCAATTGATCGCGCTCCAGTCGCCGCAGCGCGGGGTAGACGGTTCCACTCGGCAAGCCCGTAACGTCCATGATGTCGAAGCCGTAGCGGTAGCCGTGGCTGATGGTCTGCAGAATCAGCGCGGAAGTGTGCGAAAGTCGGACCGGTTTGTCCATCCCATCCACCTATGTAGAATTCTACTGCAAATCGGAGAAATGCCTGCTAGAGTAGATATCTACATAGGGTGGCGCGATCGGCGGCAGCGGGAGGAGCTATGCGGAACAAACTGAGTTTGGCATTGTTCATCGCGGTCTCAGCGTGCTGGTTGGCTGCGAAACCGGGAACCGATGTGACCGGGACCTGGACCGGAGAAGTGAGAGGCCAGGACGGCGGTACAGGCAAAGTTCGTTTCGTGCTCCGGCAGGAAGGAGACCGAATCTCAGGGACGGCAGGCCCGCTCGAAAAACAGGATCCCGGACGTGTCTATGACGCCAGACTGGAAGGCAGTCGTCTGACCTTCGCCGCCGACGATACCGACGAGTCCGCGGGACTCACCTTGACCTACCGCTTTGACCTGACCGTCACCAATGACCAGATGCAGGGCAAGGCCCACGGACGCTCGGGGGACAGGTCATGGACGCTGGAGATCTCCATGACTCGCGAAAAATAGCAAGCCTTTCGCGGCTGGCGCTTTTTTCAGGGGGATGGAGGGAGTGGTGCTGCAAGCGATCGAACTCACGAAGTATTACGCATCCATCCCAGCCGTGCAGCACGTCAGCTTCGAACTGGAACGTGGACAGATCCTGGGATGCCTGGGGCCGAACGGCTCCGGGAAAAGCACGACCGTCAAGATGATCAGCGGACTGCTGGAACCCAGCTGCGGCCGGGTTCTGTTTCACGGCGAGGACATTCGCAGAGATCTGGTCAGCTACCGCAAGCGGCTGGGCTACGTTCCTGAAGAACCGAATCTCTATCCTTATCTGAGCGGACGCGAATATCTTGAGATGGTCGGCATTCTGCGTGGAATTCCCCAGCCGCAGCTTGGAAGGAAAGTCGACAACCTGTTGGCGCTGCTCTCCCTGCACCCCAGCCGCCATTCCGCCATGGCGTCCTATTCGAAAGGCATGCGCCAGCGTGTGCTCCTGATTGCATCCCTTCTGGACGACCCAGAGGTGCTGATTCTCGATGAGCCGCTCTCCGGGCTGGATGTCTCTTCCGCGCTGATTCTCAAGAATCTGATCCGGGCATTGGGCCAGCGTGGAAAGGCGGTCTTCTACTGCTCTCACGTGCTGGAAGTGGTGGAACAGGTATGCTCGCACCTGCTGATACTCCGCCAAGGCGCGGTGCTCGCTTCCGGGTCGACCGGGGATATTCAGAAACGGATCGGCGATTCGTCCTTGGAGCACACCTTCCACCGCCTCGTCGAGGACGTTGATCCCGACAAGGTGACGCGCGAGATCATCGATGTCATAAGGGCAGCATGAGGAGGCCAACGCACCTGGCTGCCCAATGGGATGCCTATGTCCGCAGACCATTTCCTGTGCTCGTCCGCCTCTCGATGAATCGTATCTTCCATGGCAGCAATGCCAGCGAAGAGGATCTGAACATCAGCATGGGACTTCTGCTGGCGTGGCTGGCCGTCCCCGGCGGCTTCGTTTCGATCTTCCTTTTTGACAAGTACGGATCGTTCCTGCAATGGCTGCGTGGTCAGGCGAACTTTGATCCGGTCGCCGAAGCCTTGCCCGACGAGTACTTTTTCATCGTCCTCTCGATGGTGGTGACCGGCGGTGTTGCCCTCTGGTGGTGGGACAGCATTTTCCCGGATCGCCGGGACTTTGTGAACTTAGCACCTCTCCCCATCGCACCGTCCACGATCTTCCTTGCGAACTTCGTGGCCATAACGATCCTGACCTGCGTCTGCGTCATCGATGTTAACGCCGCATCATCGATTTTGTTCCCCGTCAGCGTAGGAGCTTCACAACCCGGTTTCAGCTTTGTCATGCGGTTTGCGGGAGTGCACGCGCTGGTTGTGATGCTCGCCAGTATCTTCAGCTTCCTCGCTGTGTTCGCAACGACCGGAGTGCTGTTGCTGCTGTTGCCCTACCCCCTGTTCCGTCGGATCTCGCTCTACGTGCGCATTCTGATGGCCACGATCTTCCTGGCCGCACTCTCGACCAGCTTTGCCGTTCCCGGCATGATTCTCGACTTGCCCGGATCCTCACACTCTCGGCTTCGCTTTCTGCCTCCAGCCTGGTTCCTCGGATTGTGCCAGCTGTTTCGCGGGAGGGCCGACGCGACGCTCGAGGAACTCGGGCACATTGCCATCTTTGCTTTGATTCTCACTGGCGCACTGGCACTGGTTGCCTACACCGTGAGCTACCGTCGCTGTTTCGTCCGCCTTCCCGAGTTAGCGGATGCTGCTACAGGGCATCTCGGAACACGGACGTCGTGGATCTTCCACTTGCTTGACCTCTTCATCCTTCACACGCCCTTTCAGCGAGCAGGATTTCGGTTTGTACTGAAGACCCTGTTCCGAAATGAGGCGCACGCTCTCGCTCTGGGCGGGTCTCTCGGTCTGGGCGTGGTGGTGGCGTCGCGAACTCTGTTTTCAGCGTTCAACGCCAAAAGCCCCGCTTCGCTTCCGTCGGCAGATGTGCTCTCGATCCCGCTCATCGTTGGTTACTGTTTGCTGGTTGGAATTCGTTTTGTTTTTGATGTCCCTGCCCATCTTCGGGCGAATTGGACCTTCCGCTTCTTGCTCGACAGGGGTGTCCATGAACCTGCAGCACTCGCCCGACGGGTCATGCTCTGCTTTGCATGCCCGTGGATTTTCCTGGTGGTGTTCCCGATCTATCTTCACCGCTGGGGTTGGACGGTGTCGCTCGTGCATACCGGCCTGGTGACGATCTGGTGTGTGCTTTTGACTGAGGTATTGCTTGTCGGATTTCGCAAGCTTCCGTTCACCTGCTCCTATCCGTTGTTCCAGCACTCGGCGGTCGTTGTCGCGATCGCGTATGTGCTCGCGTATTTTGTCTTTACGGCGGTTACTTCAGAACTTGAATCCCAGGCGTTCTCGGGTCCTTTCATGGGAGTCGTCGTTTTCGTCATCAGTCTTGGCGTCTGGTACATCGTTCACCGTGTCCGGAGCAGCTTCGCAGAACTCGCTGGGCCCGTCATCTTCGAAGACACGCCTGCCGCAGCCTTCGAGCTTCTCCACCTCAGCGAAGGCGACAGCTGATTTGCCAATTGGTAGTCGATCTCCTTTACACTGAGCTGCAAGCTATCGCTGCGCTGTGCAGCGACGTCTGACCAGCGTGGTGCCGGAAACCTGCACGCTACGTTCTGTGGTAGCCGGGGCGCGAACCGCCGTCGCCCGCCACCCGGCGGGTCCTACGTAGGTGCTATCCCTACCGCGATCACCAATCGCAGGCAATCGCACTCAGAAACGCGTCGATGATCAGCGAAATCGCGATGGCTCACCCAAGAAGCCGGTTCAACGAGGTTTCGCCTCTTTCAGCAGCGTCGAAGCTACTGCTGAGACCTCCATCGCGACGTAGACGGTCGCATCCTTTTCGCCAAAATTGATTTCGGTTGTTCCGCTTCCGTAGTCGCTGACGAAGTTTACGCGGTCCGCGTTGACGAACGTTTCCCTTCCGTTGATGTCCCCAAACCTAACCAGCTTCATAGGATCCTCCTCAGTCGCAGGTGCGCGTGTCGCCGCGTGATCCGGATCGTTGCCTTTGGCTGCGCCACCACCTGGCTCAAGCCGGTTTGCGTCTCGTGTGGGGTTCGCGTCCCATCCCGGAGAAAACCGCGAATGCAGAACACGAAGAACGGTATTCCGACCACAACGATAGCGACCCGTAAGAAGGCCACAACTGCTCCGGGGAACTTGCGACCAATTGCATCACCCACCGCATAAAAAAGGTGTAAAGATACCCCTGCCGCCGTTTTCCGAATCGGAGGTATGCGGAAAGTAGCATGGCTCTTGGGCTAGGTTCGTGACAAGCTCGGCTGCGGCGGAATGGGCGTGGTGTACAGGGCCGAGGACAGTGACGTCTGTCGCTTGGGGGCGCTGAAATTCCTGCCCGATGAACTGGCCCGAGACACGCAAGCTGTCGAACGATGATCTCTTCAGGGCATTCCATGAGCTAGCAGGCTGGAAACTCGAATGGAACGCTGGTTAAGAGGATAGCTTTTCAGAATCTTTGAGTCATGCCGAGCAGCTTGCGCGAAGCACCTTAGAACCGAAGAACCGATCATGATCACTATGCCGGCAAGAGCTACGGATGGAAATGATCGGTTCAAGGAAAGCCACGAACCGGACGCAGGTCTGAGCTGGCGATTACGTCTCAGGTCAAGGGCAACCGGGGAAGGCCGCTTGCGATCTTGTCTACTGGGCAGACTCGCACGTCGTTTCTGCGTGGCCGCGTGCTGGATTTCGCTAGTTCAGGGAGGCCACGCATTCGAATCTGACAAGCTTCTTACCGAGCACACGCATACCGTCTGGACTCACAAAGACGGACTACCGTCAGCATTTATCTACTCCATCGCGCAAAGTCAGGATGGCTATCTTTGGCTGGGCACGGCGGACGCACTGGTCCGCTTTGACGGGGTGCGCTTTGTCCACTGGCGTCCCAAGACTGGCTATAAGAGACTTCTGGGGGTCGTGCATATTGTGTACGCGGCGCGCGATGGAAGTCTCTGGGTCGGGACTGCTTCGGGCTTGCTTGGCCACGTTCGCGGAGATGACTTGGAAGTCGCCTCCGTTGGCGCCCCTCCACTCGGGATGCTAGAAGATCGTGATGGCACGATTTGGGTAGCCATTGAGAATGGGTTGTTGCGATTCAGCGCAGCAATTCAAGAACAGGTTGGGACCGCAATCGTACTGCCCCGGCCGTTCTTGTCCGGACCGATCCAGGACAGAAGTGGCTTTATATGGATGAGCACGAATAACAGCGTCCTCCGTCTTGACCCTCACGATCCTCAAGGCCGGCTGTTGAAAATGACTGACGGCAAATTCTGGTTGAGCGAAGACCCCAAAGGAGTCATTTGGATGACCCGCCCGGATGGGGCAACCCACCAAATAAGTGAAGAGCGGATGATCAACCGGACCGGCTTCGGAGCGAAGACTCTGAACGTTCATACAGTGCTGCGCGACAGTAAAGGAAATACGTGGATCGGAACTCTTGGACAGGGATTAGCTCGACTGCGCGCTCACCACACGCAGACGATGGAGAGGTATTCGCAGCCCAATGGCCTGTCGACTGAATTTGTGTGGTGTTTGCTCGAGGACCGTGAGCACAGCATCTGGGTTGGAACCCAAAACGGTCTGAATCGTTTTCGCGACGAAAAGATCACCACGTTGACCCGTGCCGAAGGACTGATGAACGACGATGTCGGCGGGCTCGCCGCCGGCATGGACGGCTCCGTCTGGGCTTCGACGTCGGCGGGGATCGTTCGAATCGACGGTGAGCATCGCAATTTGTACCTTGATGGTGTCAGCACGATGGGGCTATCGGTCGAGCGGACAGGTAGGGTGTGGGCGGGCACCAAGCGCGGAATCGGAAGCATGAAAGATGGGAAGTGGGCGTACCTTCCCAGTCCCGCGGGTGCTCGCCTAACCGACGTGACTGCGATTACCGAGGACGACGGAAACGGCATCTGGCTGGTTGACGCTCGGAAAGGGCTTTACCGATGGGGCGATGGCCGTATTACGGATTTTTCGCAAGAGCCTTTGTTGAAAGGCAAGTCTATTCTTGTTGCCCGGCCAGACCATAGAGGAAACCTATGGTTTGGACTCTACGAAGGAGGTGTGGTTGTTTTTGACGGGAACCAATTTCGTGCTTACTCCGAACGCGCTGGGCTGGCGGGCGGTTTTGTGGACTCGGTGCTGGCCGACCAGGACGGTACCGTTTGGATTGGAGCGGAGCGGGGTCTGAGCCGCTTTCGAGATCAGACATTTGTAACATGGGACATCGCAAACGGTCTCCCGCAAGAACGTGTGCTATGGGTCCTTGACGATAGCGACGGAAGCATCTGGCTGGGTTACAGCACTGGAGTTGTGCGCGTAAGCCGGGCCGAGCTAGATCGCTCGGCGCGAGGCCGGTCATACCGGGTGGCTTACAGCTTCTTTGACGATGGCGATGGACTGAAGGGCAACCCGGATCGGCGGTGGCAGTCCCCGGCGGTTCGGGCCACGGATGGCAAACTCTGGTTCCGGACTTCGGAAGGAGTGGCGGTGCTTGATCCGGAGCACCTTACGAGGAATCCTGTTCCGCCACCGGTTCATGTCGAACGCATGGTCGCAGACGGCATTGCAGTTGACACTGCGCGGCCGGTCCGATTGCACCCGCTCACCAGAGATGTCGAGATCGACTACACCGGACTCAGCCTGGCAGAGCCGCGCAAGGTTCTTTTCCGCTACAAGCTGGAAGGCTTTGACTCGGACTGGCAGGACGCTGGTATGCGCCGCCAGGCGTTTTACACTAACCTTCCACCTCACGCGTACCGCTTTCGCGTACTGGCCTGCAATAACGATGGTGTGTGGAGCGAGTCGGGTGCCACGCTGGGTTTTGATCTTCTTCCGGCGTTTTATCAAACCCAGTGGTTTCGTCTCTTGTGCGGGCTGACTTTGATAATGCTGGGGTGGGCTGCCTACCGTCTACGGGTGCGGCAGCTGACCGTACACATGCGGGACCGATTTGAAGAGCGCCTGCAGGAGCGAACGCGGATTGCACAAGAGTTGCACGACAGCTTGATTCAAGACGTCATGGGTATCAGTCTGCAAATCGAACTCGCCGACGAGTTGTTAAGGAGTGACATTGTAGCGAAACAATCGCTGGCACGCGCACTGGGGTTGTGCAAATCCGCATTGGAATCGGGACGCCGCGCGCTGAAGGATCTGCGTAGCGTAGCGCTGAGTGCTTCGGATATCGTCAAATCTTTCTCTCAACTATCGGAGGAATTTGCACAAGACGGCGGACCCGAGGTGGATGTCATCGTGGAGGGAAATGAGCGCCCATTGAACGCCGCACCGGGCAATGACGCGTTGCAAGTTGGCCGGCAGGCAATCGCGAACGCGTTTCAGCACGCTCGCGCCAGCAGGATCCATGTTTTATTGAGCTATGGCGAGCAACATCTGCGGATTCGTATTCAGGATAATGGTTGCGGGATCAACGAGGAGACTCTGAACGTGGGCCGTCCCGGTCACTATGGAATGGCCGGAATGCAGGAGCGAGCTGAGCGTGTAGGCGGTAACATTTCCATTCGAAGTCGCCTGGGCGAGGGCACGGAAGTTGATCTGTACGTTCCGGCGCACCTTATTTACCAGCATGGCGTGTCTGGCTCTGATCGGAGCTTCGCCGACCGATGGCGTTACGCAGTCAGGAGATTGAAGACTCGAAAGCGAAAGCTGGGTCGGCCACCGGAGAATTCGGCGATGAAGACCGGGTCCGAGGCAGGCAAGCCGGGCGAGTCACCCAAATGAACGACGCAAGCAAGATACGAGTGCTGTGCGTGGACGATCATCCGGTGGTCCGCGACGGGATCGCGGCCATCATTAATCTGCAGCCTGACATGATGGTTGCGGGCTCGGCTGCGACCGGAGCCGAAGCACTCCAACGCTTTCTCGAACTGAGTCCGGATGTGGCTCTGGTGGACCTGCAGTTGCCGGATATGACCGGCTTTGACTTGATCAAGAGAATCAAACACAGGGTTCCAAACGCACGCATTGTCGTCTTGAGTTCCCACGAAGGCGACGTCGACATACAGCGCGCGTTTGAGGCTGGTGCGCAGGGATATGTCGCAAAAGGAATCGTGCGCGACGAATTACTGGATGTCATTCGCGGCGTTCACGCCGGGAAGCGGTGCCTTCCCGCCGCGCTGGCCCAAAAGCTCGCGGAGCACATGGTCGACGATCCGATTAGCCCGCGCGAACTTGAGGTGTTGTCGCTGATGGCGGCTGGAAAACGAAACAAGGAAATCGCAGGCGATCTCCGGATCGCAGAAGATACCGTAAAGATGCACGTGCGCAACATTCTTTCCAAGCTCCAGGTCAGCGATCGCACGGAGGCGGTCACGGTGGCGCTTCGGCGAGGCATCATCCACCTGTAACCCTGTACCTCCTTCCGAGCACCCTTCCATACACCCGAAAGAGCTATCCGGCAGACGCCCGCTTTGGCGTTTTTGAGGCCGCACTGAGACGCGTAAGGTTGCTGCAGATGAGGGTGATTCAGGGTTCGCTGTAGGAGGCAGAGTTGGACAGGCTTTACTCAAGATTTCCTGGTGGCAGCGTGGGATGGGCGCTGCTTCTTTTGAGGCTGATTGACGGAATCGGACTCATCGCCGAAGGGGTGCTTGTGTTCGGACTTGGCCCGCACACGGGCGTCTCCGAACCCGTCGGCGGACTGCTTCTGGGCCTGGGATTGGTGGCAACCGCCATCGTACTCATTCTTGGGCTGCGGACCTTTGTTGCAGGCAATGCGGCCGCCGTTCTTACCCTTGGGTCGGCACTGTATGGCAGCTTTGACTTACAGGGTACTGAGAGCTGGCGAGCCGTGGGGTTGGTTCTCTGCGCGGTCGTGTTTGTTCTCTCGACTTCTCTGGCCCTGCTGGGCCCGGGTGGATATTCCTTGGAAGCGCGTCTGTCGGGCTGGAAACTCATCAAGCTGTCGTCTCGAAAATCGAACTCGGAGGACGCGGAGTGACGCGGAAGCCGATCAAGATGTTGCTGGCAGGAACTCCGGCAAACCGCCGCAAAGAAGGTTGCTATGTGGATCGTTAAACTTGCATTGTCACGGCCCTATACGTTTGTCGTCCTCGCGTTGGTGCTTCTTTTGATCAGCCCGGTAATCCTTTTGCGCACGCCGGTGGATATCTTTCCGAGTATCAACATCCCGGTGATCAGCGTGATCTGGACCTACACCGGTCTTGCGCCTTCCGAAATGGGTACCCGCATTGTCTCCATTTTCGAGCGGTCGCTAACCACCAGCGTCAACAACATCGAGCACATCGAGTCGCAGTCGCTGAACGGTGTGGCGGTCGTCAAGGTGTTTCTCCAGCCGTCGGCGAATATCGATGGCGCGATTTCCGAGGTGATCGCCGAAGCGCAGGTTGGGCTGAAGCAGTTCCCCGCCGGCATCACGCCTCCGCTGGTAATCAGCTACAACGCCTCTTCGGTGCCCATCTTGCAGCTAGGTTTGAGCGGGCAAGGCCTCTCTGAGCAGCAACTGAACGATTTGGGTTTGAATTTTATTCGTCCGCAACTGGCAACAATCCAGGGAGCCTCGGTCCCGATTCCTTATGGCGGCAAGGTTCGGCAGATCATGGTGGACATCGACTCGCAGAAGCTGCTCGCGAAGGGCCTCTCGCCGCTGGACGTCGTGAACGCAGTGAACACGCAGAACGTCGTCCTGCCCTCCGGGACCGCAAAAATCGGGAGCACGGAGTACAACGTTGGCCTCAATGGGAATCCGCCAACCGTAGGCGAATTAAACGATCTTCCGGTGAGAGTGGTCGATGGGGGCACCGTTTACATGCGGGACGTCGCCAACGTGCGTGACGGCTACGCCGTACAGACCAATGTGGTGCGCCAGGATGGGCAACGCGGCGTCCTGCTCACGGTTCAGAAAGCCGGCAATTCCTCAACCTTGGCCATCGTCTCCAATATCCTCGGAGCATTGCCAAAAATCAAGGCCACCCTTCCATCTCAACTGAATATCCGGCCTCTGTTCGATCAGTCGCTGTTTGTGCGCGCTTCGCTGCAAGGCGTACTGCGCGAAGGCATGATTGCCGCTGCGCTGACGTCGTTGATGATCCTCGTGTTCCTGGGCAGTTGGCGGAGCACCTTGATCATCGCGATCTCCATTCCGCTTTCCATTCTGACGTCGTTGCTGATTCTGAGCGCGCTCGGAGAAACCATCAACATCATGACGCTGAGCGGCCTGGCGTTGGCGGTCGGAATTTTAGTCGACGATGCAACGGTCACAATCGAGAATATTGAGCGGCAATTCAGTCAGGGCAAGGACCTTCATCAGGGCATCCTGGATGGAGCGCAGCAGATTGCCGTGCCGGCACTGGTTTCCACTCTCAGCATCAGCATTGTGTTTGTACCGATGTTTTTCCTGACGGGGGTGGCGCGCTACCTCTTTGTACCTCTGGCCGAAGCCGTCGTATTCGCTTTGTTCGCGTCCTATTTCTTCTCCCGCACCCTCATTCCTACGCTCGTAATGTATTTGATGCGGGCGGAAGTGGAGAAGCACAAGAACTCGGAGTCAGAAAAGCAGCCCGGCTTGTTCGCCCGCATTCACCGTCGTTTCGAGCACGGCTTCGAGACTCTGCGGAAAAGGTATTCGGATTTGCTGGGCCTGTGTCTGGAGCACAGGCGCGCCTTTGCGGTCGGCTTTCTGATCTTCTGCGTAGCCAGTCTCGCGCTCGTACCACAACTCGGGCAGGATTTTTTTCCATCCGTCGATGCAGGCCAGATTCGCCTCCATATGCGAGCCAAAACTGGCACCCGAATCGAAAACACTGCTGCCCTTACCGATCAGATCGAGGGCGTCATTCGCCAGCAAATACCGTCCACAGAACTCTTGGGGATTCTGGATAACATCGGCCTGCCGACCAGCGGAATCAATCTTTCCTACAGCAATAGCGGCACGATCGGCACCGCCGACGCGGAAATCCTGATATCGCTCCAGACCAAGCATCATCCCACCGCGCAGTACGTCGAGCGGCTGCGCGAAGAGCTTCCCAAGGCGTTTCCTGGTACATCGTTTTTTTTCGAGCCGGCGGACATCGTCAGCCAGATTCTCAACTTCGGCCTGCCTTCCCCCATTGATATTCAGATCGTGGGTCCGGATCTTGCGAGCAATTTCGCGCTGGCGACAACCATCGCAAACCGGATTCGTTCCGTGCCCGGCGCGGTGGATGTCCATATACAACAGGCGCTCGATCAGCCCCGGTTGCAGTACACCGTGGACCGCACCAGAACCCAACAGGTGGGGCTCACTGAACGCGACGTGGCGAACAACCTGCTGGTATCACTGAGCTCCAGTTTCCAGACAACGCCGAATTTCTGGTTGAATTCCAAAAACGGCGTGGTCTACAGCTTGGCGGTTCAGACGCCTCAGTACAACATCAATTCCATCGACGCATTAGGAAGCATACCCGTCAACGCCGGAAATCAAATGGCGCCCCAGCTGTTCGAAAATCTGGCCTCGATGAAACGCATGAACGAACCCGCCGTGGTGAGCCATTACAACGTGCAGCCAGTCGTCGACATTTTCGCGAGCACGCAGGGACGCGATATGGGCGCCGTTGCGGCGGATATCGCGCGAATCACATCTGCAGCCCAAAAGCAGTTGCCTGCCGGCAGCACGCTGGTGACGCGGGGCCAGGTCACCACCATGCGGTCCTCCTTCGTGGGACTACTCGGCGGTCTCGCGTTTGCGATCGTGCTCGTCTACCTGCTGATCGTGGTGAATTTCCAGTCGTGGACGGAAGCTTTCATCATCATCACCGCTCTTCCCGGTGCGCTGGCGGGCATCTGTTGGATGCTTTTCCTAACGCGCACGACATTAAACGTGCCCTCGCTGATGGGCGCGATCATGAGCATCGGGGTTGCGACCGCCAACAGCGTTCTGGTCATTACCTTTGCCAACGAACGTCTCGTGGACACCAAGGATGCTTTCCGCTCGGCGCTGGAAGCTGGCTCTACCCGACTTAGGCCGGTGATGATGACCGCTCTCGCAATGATCATCGGCATGGTGCCGATGGCGCTCGGACTGGGTGAAGGAGGCGAACAGAATGCTCCGCTCGGTCGGGCCGTGATTGGCGGGTTGCTGTTCGCCACAATCGCGACTCTGTTCTTCGTTCCGGTCGTGTTCGCCATGGTGCGCGGTCAGAAGAAATCGCAAGACTCGGATTTACAGAATTCGTGAGGACTTTATGACGACACAATTAGATTCTACCGTCGGCAAAGACCAGTTCCCTGGGCCCAACCAGCAGACACCGCCTCGACCCGCAAAGGGAAAACGGTTGCTCTGGTTTCTGGTGGTCCCCGTGCTGCTGGCGTGTTCTGCGTTGCTCACCGCGTACGCACGGCGCACCAGCAGCGCGACCTTAGCCGCAACCACGGCGACCCTGGCGTCCCAGAACGTCAACGTCATTCATGCGGAACTCGGCAGCCCGGTCACCGACTTGACAGTTCCGGGCACGGTTCAGGCTTTTTCCGAATCGCCCATTTACGCGCGCATCAACGGCTATCTTCGCGTTTGGTACGTCGACATCGGAGCACACGTGCGCAAAGGACAACTGCTTGCGGTAATTGACGCACCTGAAGTGGACCAGGAACTGAATCACGCCCGAGCCATGCTCGCTGAGGCCCGGGCGACTCTGCAACTCGCACAGGTTACCGCTCCGCGCTACCAAGACCTGATTAAATCGAACTCCGTTTCACAACAGGAAGTTGACCAGAACAACCAAAACCTTGCCTCGCAGGGCGCCAACGTGCAGGCCGCTGCCGCCGAGGTGAGCAGGCTGGAACAGATGCAGGGATTCGAGAAAATCTACGCGCCCTTCGGCGGTGTGATCACCGCTCGCAAAACAGAGGTGGGAGATCTCATCAATGCCGGCAACAGTGGTCTGGGTGCGGAGCTTTTCCGCATTTCCAACATCACGACCATGCGTGTCTACGTAAATGTGCCCGAGGTTTACAGCGAGCCCATTGCTCCCGGAGTGCGAGCTTCGATGGAGGTTGCTTCACTTTCCAACCGCCAGTTCACCGGCACCGTCGCGCGGACCAGCAACGCTATCGGCGTGAACTCGCGGACACTGCTTACGGAAGTGGATGTGCCCAACCCCAAAGGCGAATTGTTTCCCGGTGCTTATGCGCAGGTCCATTTCCATCTTTCGCTGAAAGTCGTACCGCTGGTGCTGCCGGGAAACACCATTCTCCTCCAGGCACAGGGTCCGCAGGTGGGCGTGGTGAACGGCCAAAATCATGTCGAGCTGCGAACGGTTACCCTCGGCCGCGATTTTGGAACCACAATTGAAGTCCTGAGTGGCATAAGCCAGTCAGACGCGGTGATCGCAAATCCTCCCGACTATCTCGTCAATGGAATGTCGGTGGCAGTCGAGACCACCCAGAGCAGCGGAAAGTAGGAGGGAACATGTTTCCCATCACATTCGCACCGATCGTTTTGTCTGTGACTCGCGCTCGCACTATCCCGGTGCGATTGAGTGCCGTGGCAACCGGCCTCGTCGTAGTGCTGTCACTTTCGGGCTGTGCTGTTGGGCCGCGGTACCATCGTCCCTTGGCCCCTGTACCGCCTCAATTTAAAGAGGCCGTTCCGACCGGGCAGGCGAGCACCACGCCGCCGATTGCCTATAACGATTGGTGGCGGGTGTTTCACGAACCGGTACTCGCTCAGCTCGAAAGGGAAGCCGACGCAGCCAATCAGGACATTCGGGTTGCCGTGGCGAGGGTCGATCAGGCGGAGGCCGCGGCGAGGTACGCGCATTCCTACTTGTCTCCGACGATCGGTCTTGGGACGAGCGTGTCCCGAACTCGGGAGGCGCAGAACCGGCCCAATAACGGCAACACCGGCGGTCGGGCGGCAACCTTCAACGATTTCCAGATACCGCTATTTCTCAGTTACGAAATCGACGCCTGGGGCCGAGTTCGGCGTTCGCTCGAGGCGGCACGCGACGTGCAGCAGGCCACGACAGCGGATCTGCGCTTTGTGCGCTTATCGGTCGAGGCGAATCTGGCGATGGATTATTTCAATTTGCGCGAAAACGACGCCGAACGGGCCATTCTCGATTCCACGATTCAACAATTCCAGGCGGCTCTCGACCTTACGACCAACCGTTTCCGCGGAGGCATCGCAAGCGAGCTCGAGGTAAAGCAGGCGAAGACTCTCTTGGATCAGACCAAGGCGCAGGCGCAAGCGTTGGATGTCGGACGCTCGCAACTGGAACATGCGATTGCTGTTCTGGTCGGTCGCACCGCCTCTGAGTTCTCCTTGCCCAGAAGCCCCTTTGACGGACTGCCGCCGTCAATACCACCGGGACTGCCTGCGGACCTGCTCGCGCGACGACCGGACATTGCTGAAACCGATCGCTACGTGGCAGCCGCCACCGCGCAGATCGGGATCGCGCGAACAGCGTATCTACCTCATTTGACGCTTACCGGGTTCGCGGGGTTCGAGAGCACGGCTACGGGTGGTCTGTTTAGCTGGGCCAACAGCATAGCGTCGCTGGGGGCAGCGGCCGTGACTCCGCTGTTTAACGGCGGCCGAACTCGTGCCGGTGTTGATCAAGCGACAGCGGCATACCGGGAATCGCTGGCCCAGTATGAAAAGAGTGTGTTGGTCGCCTATCAAGAGGTAGAGGACCAACTGGCAGCTCTCCGGATCCTTTCCGGCGAGGCGGAATCGGAAAAGGACGCCGTTGCCGACGCAAGGCGAGAAGAAGAGATCGCCATGAACCGATACAAGACCGGCCTCGTCGGCTATCTCGACGTTCTCAGCGCGCAAACGACGCTGTTGTCAAATGAGCGCGTTGCCGTGCAGATCAGCGGGCAGCGCATGGTCGCTACCGTGGTTCTGGTCAAGGCTCTGGGCGGGGGTTGGCTCGGAGTGCCAGCTCCGACCGAATCCAAAGCGGATCACCAAACCGACCCAACGGCAACCAAGCCAACCAGTTGAGAAGGGAGCGGCATGAAAGGCGACACCGTGAATCCGGATGAAAGAACGAACGGAGCGTTTTGAAATGCGATTCCGAGCGAAAGGAACAAAATTCTCTCATGTGGGGGTACAAAATGGCTTCTAATCTTTCCTTCTCTCCCAGTTTGCGGCAGCCGAGTGGCGATGACCCTTTCGCAACCAACCTGACTATGCCGATCGATGATTCTTCGGATCGCCAACTCAACGATCCCACCGGGCGGGTGCTGGGCCCTAGGTTGGTCTCGGATGCGGCAAACGGCGCTCGAGATTGCGTCGAAGGCATCATCGGCGCAAGTTCGCCTCTAAGGAACGTCTTGGAGCAGGTTAGGACCGTGGCACCAACCGATTCCACTGTCCTCATTCATGGAGAGACCGGCACTGGCAAGGAACTGATCGCGCGCGCGATCCATTCCCTGAGCGCGCGCAGGGATCGCAAGCTTGTCAGAGTCAACTGCGCAGCGATCCCGGCGGAGCTGCTGGAGAACGAACTGTTTGGCCATGAAAGAGGGGCATTTACGGGCGCCATCGCACGCACAGTAGGTCGCTTCGAGCTGGCGGACAAGGGAACGCTGTTTCTCGATGAGATTGGGGACGTCCCGTTGGAGCTGCAGGCGAAGTTGTTGAGAGTTCTGCAGGAGCAGGAGTTCGAAAGGCTGGGCAGTGTTCGCACCCAACGCGTGAATGTGCGGGTCGTAGCTGCAACGAATCGGGATCTGATGCAGCTCGTTGCGAAACAACAGTTTCGCATGGATCTCTATTATCGGCTCAACGTCTTCCCGATTAGTGTTCCTCCGCTACGCCAACGGCGTGAGGATATTCCCCAGCTAGTGAAGTCCTTCGTGGCAAGCTATTCATCGCGAATGAATCGGAGAATCGAAACGATTCCCGACGAAACAATGAATGTTCTGACACAGTATCAGTGGCCAGGAAACATACGTGAGCTACAGAACTTTATTGAGCGGGCCGTAATCCTGTCGCCGGGTGGCACACTGCAGGCTCCTTTGTCTGACCTGAGGTGGTTCTCCGACCGAGATCCAGCCCCCGTCAGCGCTATCACGCTTCAGGATGCCGAGCGCGACCACATCCTCAAGGCACTGAAGGAAACCAACTGGCGTATCGGGGGCCCTGGGGGTGCTGCTGCCAGGTTAGGACTCAAGCGCACAACTCTGTTGGGTAAGATGCGGAAGCTAGGTCTTTCCCGACCGATCAAGATAGGGGGCAGCCCGAATGCGAATGTTCACGACCTTGGGCTGATCGACTTGCCTGAGGGATCTGGCCGGTTCGTACCTGAGGAAGAGGCTGGCCGAATTACTGATACAGATCGGTAGCCAATTTCATTCCCACTCGTCTGCAACAATGGACTCTATCGCCATGCGACGTCCTGCACTGCTGCTTCCACTGCTTGCCGTCGTCTGTTTTTCGCAAGCCCCCGTTCGCGTCAAGGTCAACCTTGTCAATGTGTCCTTCTCGGTACGGGATTCCCGTGGGGCGCTGGTCGAAAACCTGACCAAGGACGATTTCGAGGTTCTTGAGGACGCCGTTCCTCAAAAGATTGCTTTCTTCTCCCGAAGTTCCGACGTGCCGCTCACGCTCGGATTAATTGTGGATGCCAGCGGCAGCCAGGATCATTTCTCCAAGCAGCATAAGCGCGACCTGGAGGTTTTCCTTCGGGATGTCCTTGGGCCAAAAGACCGTGCCTTCATGTTGTGCTTCGGCAACCATCTGCGCCTGGTCAGCGACTTCACCCAATCGAGCGCCCAAATTCTGGATGGCCTAAATCGCTTCGAACACGATGGCAAGCATTTCCCGGAACTCGGTCCGAAAGAGTCGCGCGACCTCGGCACAGCGTTTTACGATTCCATTTTTTACTCCATAGCCGAAAAACTGGCTAATGAGAACGGACGGCGGGCCCTCCTGATCTTCAGCGACGGCGAAGATAACTCCAGCTCTCACGACATGATGACGGCGATTGAAACCGCGCAGAGCGTGAACGTTATATTGTTCCCCATCCGCTATACGGAGAAAGAACACGGCAAGCTCACGGCCCGCGATAAATACGGAATCAGCGGGATGGATCGCATCGCAAAAGAAACCGGTGGCACCGCCTTTGACGCCGAAGTCGTCGACCCGCATTCCTACTTTCACCAAATCGGGGAGGAACTGCGTAGCTCCTACGACCTGGCTTATTATCCGAGCAATCCCATCAAAGACGACTCTTTCCGCAAGATCGTCATCCGACCCAAGCAGGATGGACTCAAGGTGCGCTCGAAGACTGGATACTTTTCGCGGTAGACTCGTGCCTTTGCAGTTTCTTCGATCACACCGGAGAACCGTTCGAACCGTGTGAATGGATGCCATTTCGCAGGCTCCCTAGATTTCCGGGGTTTCTGGTCGACATCACGCTAGTGCTTTTTCGGAGCCGCGATTTCTCCTTCGGGGGCCGCTGGCGACTCACGCTGACCGGGGAGGTATGTAATGTGTTTAAGCTCGCGAACCTTTCAGGGAGAAGCGGCAATCTGCTGGCATCAGGATTCGGTCAGCCATCCAGTCGGGTGACACAAGTGTCTGGTTCGGGCGGTCCACAGTCGTTCCAGCTAGCGGCGCGCGTTAGCTTCTGATTTCGCTGGCGCGAGCAGCCCGCAGAAATCTCCGACAATCATTAGATCGGCGCGAGGCGATGAGGCTGATCGCGAGCCGGGTAACAAGCGCAAGTCCGTGAGATTTGTTCGTTCTCAGAAAAGAAACCTTGGATCGGTTTTGTGGTGACCGGCAGGTAGAAAGGCGGAACATGGCAGTGAACTGGCGGCAGTGGCAGACCAAGGACAAGACATTGCAGATGTTTGCTCTCAAGCGCGCACAATACATCGCGACCAATGCCTTTCTGTTGTTTCACATCGTGGGTATTGTTTGCTGGTGCATACCGGTTCGCAGCCCATCCTTGGTGTTGTGCAAGTCCCTGGTGGAACCGTATTTCCGGTGGTCGGGATTGTTTCAGTCTTGGGATATGTTTGCTCCCGCCCCCAGGTCAACGAATAGCTATGTCGAAGCCACGATCATCCATCAAGATGGCTCACGGAACACCTGGACCTTTCCAAGAATGGAGCAGCTCAGCCTGACCGAGCGTTGCTTCGAGGAACGTTACCGCAAGTTCGAGGAGAGCCTGCAAAGTGACGACAACGACGCGCTGTGGCCCGACGTCGCGCGCCAGATCGCGCGTCTGAACAGCTCTCCGTCAAACCCTGCAAAGACGGTTATTCTGATCCAAAAGTGGTCGTTCATTGTTCCCTCCACGGATAACCCGTACGTTCCGCAACCGTGGAACCAGCACGTGCTCTACGGCTATGGCGTAAGGCACGAGGATTTGCGATGAGACTCAGATCGTTGGTTGAGGCTTGGGATAAGTTTTTCTTCGTGCCGCAATCGACTACCCCGATTGCGCTATTCCGCTTCCTGTACGGCCTGCTGGTCATCGCGACGATTCTGTTGCTTCGACCCGACTGGCTCAGTTGGTACGGGACGCATGCGTGGGTGAGCCTGCCCACGGTGCTGAAGGCCGAGCCTGGTACGCGTCTAAACCTGTTTGCCGTCCTGCCCGAGAGCGACGCTTGGATTACAGCACTATTCTGGGTGTTCCTGGGGTCGGCAGGGCTCCTGGCGATCGGCTTCCTGACTCGCCTCAACAGCCTGATCGTCTTTCTCTGTCTCACCTCGATCCAGCAAAGGAATCTCTATATCACCCATGGCGGAGATACCTTCTTGCGAATCGCCGGCTTCTTCCTGATCTTCGCCCCCGCCGGGGCAGCGCTCTCGGTAGATCGCCTCATTCGCATTTGGCGCGGAAAACAAGACGCGACCAGTCAACGAAGGAGCCCTTGGGCACAGCGGATGATTCAGTTTGAGCTGTCGATCCTCTACTTTGCATCGTTTTGTTGGAAAGTGGAGGGGGCTCCTTGGCGGCAGGGAACAGCTCTCTACTACGTCTACCACCTTGCAGGGTTGCAGCGGTTCCCCGTGCCATCGTGGTTTCTCCATCCGGCAGTGCTAAGAATAGGGAGTTGGTCCGCCGTCGCGCTGGAACTCTGTCTGGGTCTTCTGATTTGGGTGAAAGAACTGCGTTACATCCTATTGGGGGTGGGCCTGTTGTTTCATCTGTGGCTTGAATATTCTCTGAACATCCCGCTGTTTCAGTGGGATGTTCTCTCGGCATACGTTCTCTTTGTCGACCCGGTCGACATTGCTCGGATTTGGGGTTGGGTACGGTTTCGGGTAGCGGGCTTTCTGGGCGGACCTCTGACCGTGATCTACGACGGCGACGCAAAGCAACTCGGCAGAATTGCGAATCTGCTGCGCGCAACGGATGTCTTTGGTCGGCTATCGCTTGCCGATCTGCGAGATTCACCGAGCTCGGGCGACGCCGCGCTGGAGACGGGCCGCGGGAGATTGGTGGTGGCGACGCCTTCCGGCCTGAGAAGCGGGCCAGACGCCGTGGAGGTGATGGCGCGGGTCGGGCCACTTTTGTGGCCGCTCGCCCTGCTCGCAGTTTTTCGTAGATGGCGCCGACTGGGACTCGCCGAAGACCGACCGACAAACTAGCAATTTCCCCATCCCGGCGGTGTTCCCCGGATGCAATGGGTGGGCCCTGGATAGTGGAAGCTGGGGGGAATTGGAGTACTCGAAAACGAAGGGGAGTCTCGTCGTCCAGTGTGGGTGTTCTCGGCGATTGCCAGCGCTCGAAGCAGGAGACTTGTGGAGCGCAGCCCGCAAATGCACCCGACAATCAGCAGGCTGTCCCGTACACTTTTCAATGCATCGAGAACCCCGCCGCCCGAGGTCTTGTTTTCGACGCTCGGGCGACGCAACGGCAGCGGTCGAGTTGCGGCGCCCGCAGTTACGCAGCCGGGTCTATGCTGGCCTGATGGGAAATCGTGGAGCTTGACGAGCGCAAACCGCCGGGTTCGGAGGCCACGGGAACAGACAGTGCCGCCGCCAACGGCTAGGCGAATCAGCTAAGACGTGGCGATGGGGTCCAATCCCAACCCCGGCATGATCGCCTGGCTCGAAGAACTGCGGGCGGCGGAGATGAAAACTGCGGATCTCTCCAACATGAACATCGACATGGTTAGGCATGTGCGGGGAACTTCAACCGGGTAGACCGGCCCCTAGCGGAGTACGTTTTCTGCGAGGTCAGGCTGATCAAGCCGGAGCCGGCGATCTATGAGCACTGCTTACGGGCTTGGGTGTTGCGCCATCCAAGAGCCTGTTCATCGACGATCGCGAGGTCACCCTCGCGAGGGCTCGGACGATGGGGATTCATGGAATTCAATACAAATCGTTGACCCAGCTTCGGAGTGACCTGGAGACCGCAAGATTTCCAGTGCTGCCTCCCGACATTTCAGGGGTAAGGCCCGATCGGCCTGAACGCACTCTCTGCATGCGCGGCAAGCCGTTTTGAATAGGAACCTAGTTCTGTGGTCCTTCGGGCGGAGGGGCGGCATTTTGCAGCTTCTTGAATTCTGCCATTTCACGTTCCGCCTCTTCCGACTTTCCTTGCATGCGATAGAGGCCCGCGAGTGCGAAATGTGCCTGGGCCACTAACGAGCTTTCCTTCTCAACTTCGATCACTTTTCTCCAGGCATGCTCAGCCGAGTGGGCATCGCCCTCAAGCGAGGCGGCTTTCCCCAGCGAGTAGAGCGTTTCCGGCATCTCCGGTTGCAGCTTGTCCGCCCGCGTAAGCTCGGCCCGCGCCTCCCGCACTTTGCCCTGCTGCAGCAGCGCGTTGCCCAGCCGGTACGCCGCCTCGGCGCTTCCTGGCTGCAACTTGGTCTCAGCGCGGAAAGCTTCTTCCGCGCGTGGCCATTGCGAAGCGCCCGCGTAGACGAGGCCGAGTTCCAGATGAATGTTGGGAAGGTCTGGGCGCAGTCGGATCGTCGCCTGGAATTCCTTCTCGGCTTGTGGCATCTGCCGCAGAACGTAATAATTCTCGGCCATCGCCTGGTGCGCTCGTCCCGAATCCGGATAAGCCGCGATCAGCGTATCGATGGACTGTTTGGAGAGCAGCCCGCTCGCACGACCGAAGTAGTACAGCAAGTCTGGGTCGTTCGGATGTTTGCTCACCGCCGCCTGCAGATTGGCTACCGCGTCTGACAACTGCCCGGCCTCAAGTTGTGCGATTCCCAACGCGGCAGTGTCCTGCGCTTTTTCGAGGTGGGGAATTGCCTCGGTGGCGTAGCCCTGGGCAAGCAGGGCATAGCCCAGCAATTGATGCGCGGGACGCAGACCGGAACTAAGCCTCAAAGCCTGTTTCAGCGGCGCAATCGCCCCGGCGTAGTCATGGTTCTCGAGATATGCCTGGCCCAGACTCACAAAGCCAGTCGCGACCGCCGGTTCCAGTTCAGTGACTTTGCGGAATTCGGAGATCGCTGTCTCGAAGTGTCCGTTCTTCTCGGCCTCGGCTCCGGCCTGCAAGTGTGTCAACACTTCCGGCGATGAGGTCTGCCAGGCGAGAAACACGAACAAGAGCGCGCCTATCAAGGTTTCTCCGCTTCAACCACTTCCAGGAACTGGTCTGCGTGAACGTCATTCAGAGTCTGCCGAACGCCGGAAGGCCATGCGATCTCGATTCGTGCGGCCTGGGCGGCTCCGAGTCCGAAGTGCAGACGTTTGTCGCTGGCGGAGAGATAACTCCCCGCCGTCGTTGCAAATCGTGTTTGTCCGTTCACGCGAACGCGAGCACCCAGGCCATCGCGATTGCTGCGCGTGCCACGAAGCTTCACAACGAGCCAGTGCTGTTTCCCTCTGGGATTGACAAAGACCTGCGGTTGCTCGCCGAGAACTGTCATCACCACGTCTTGCCAGCCATCGTTATTCAGGTCGCCGAACGCCGCTCCACGTGCAGCCACCGGGGACCCCGTACCCGGATCCGTTCGTTCGAATCGTCCTCCACGGTTTAGGGCCAGCAGGGGCAGTTCGCGGTAATGCAGCGAAGGATCGATCTGTTCCACGTTGTCCAGGACGTGTCCCTGCGCCACAAACAAGTCTTTCCATCCGTCGTTGTCGAAATCCTCCAGGCCAACGCCCCATCCTGAACTTCCACTCGACAACATGCCCAGGCCGGTTTCCAGGCTCTGGTAACTGAACAGACCTTTGCCCTCGTTATGGTAGACCCCGTAGATCTCGCGCGGTAGTTCGGTCACGATGATGTCTGGACGGCCGTCGTTGTCATAGTCTTGAAAGACCACGCCCATGCCTGAGAGTCGTCGGCCGTCTTCCGAGAGTGCGGCTCCCGCGTCCAAACTGCGTTCGGTGAAGGTGCCGTTGCCGTTGTTGTGAAACAGAAACTGCTGCATGCCGTCGTTGGCCACGAAAATGTCGGTCAAGCCGTCATCATCGTAGTCGGCGAAGGCCACTCCCAATCCGCGCCCCTTCTTGGCGGCGACTCCGGACCGCTGGCTCACGTCCTCGAAAGTGCCATCACCTCGATTGTGAAAGAGAATGCTGGTGGTCGCCGGAAACTCCTCCGGAGGACAGTAGGTGTGCCACTCACCCCCGCAGGTCTTGCTGTGCTTGGTGTCCCATTCCATATAGCGCGTAACAAATAAATCCAGTTTTCCGTCGTTGTCATAGTCGAAGAAACCCGCCGAAGCCGACCAGCCTCCCGCGGCAACGCCAGCCTTCGCCGTTACATCCGTAAAGGTGCCATCACCGTTATTATGGTAAAGAATGTTCTTCCCGTAATTCGTGACGTAGATATCCGGATACCCGTCGTTGTCGTAATCTCCAACCGCCACTCCCATTCCGTAATTGCCATCGCCTGGGTTTGCCAATCCTGCTTCCTTGGTGACATCGGTGAAGCTGCCATCTTTGTTTTGGCGGTACAGGCGGTTCCAGTTGAGCGGGTCGCTGCGATCGAAGGTCTCCGGAATCTCCATGGAGCTTGTCACTCGACCCCCATTCACGAGAAAAATGTCGAGCAGCCCGTCGTTGTTATAGTCCAGGAGGGCGACACCGCCGGGCATGGTCTCAATCAGGTATTTCCGAGAGGTGGGCGAATTTTGCAGGGTGAAGTTCAAGCCGGCCGGATGTTTAACCTCCAGGACGGGCGTCGCGAGCGCTGCCGCTAACACCACGATGGTAGCTGTCTTTAGCAAGCCGGTATTCCATCCCCACCGCTGGAACGATCTAGAATATACCGCAGCCGCCTCCCTGCACGTTGGTCAGGAAAATCGTTCTTCATGCGGGTATACTGGCGGGCAACTTGCTCGTTCGCGCCGTTGGATGGCGCCCGGATCACCTCGGCTGTTGGCCATTCTGACAGGGCCTGAAAGCGTGGGGATGCTTCGCCGAATTTCGCGCCTCGCAGGAAGAAGATCTGCTGCGACGGCTGGGTGGGAGTTGATCGTAATGTATGAGGGCGATCCGATTGAATCACCACAACGGTCATGAGTAAATTCGCCTGGATCGCCATCGTCGTTTTGTCGGCCGTTATTCCCCTGTGCGGCCAATCCACCAATGCATCCCTGACGGGAAGAATTACGGATCCGAGTAAAGCGGTCATCGCGGATGCAAGAGTCACCGTCATCAATACGAGCACACGCGTTCACTACGAAGGTGTCACGAACGAGACCGGAAGCTACTACGTAACGAACCTGCCCCCGGGGACGTATCGGATCGAAGTCGAAAAACTGGGATTCAAGGCGGTGATTACATCCGACGTGATTCTCCACGTGCAGGACGCTCTTGAGGTGAACTTTGAAATGGTGTTGGGTTCGGCCTCAGAAAGCGTCACGGTGCAGGGAGGCAGGCCGCAGCTTGATACTGAGTCCTCGACCGTCGGAACGGTGGTGGAACAGAGAAAGGCCAATGAACTCCCCCTGAACGGCCGCAATGTCTTTAACCTGATCGAATTGGCTCCGTCGGTCGTTCCGCAAGGAAGTTCGACGGGTACCCCGGTGGGAGTAAATCCCTTTGGCTGGGGAAATTATCAGGTGAATGGTTCTTTCGGCAATCAGAGCGCGGAATACCTGGATGGTCAGCCGCTCAACATCGGCTACATCAATCTGCCCGTCCTGATTCCTACTCAGGACTCCATCCAGGAGTTCAAAATCCAGACCAGTAACCTGGGTCCGGAATGGGGCAAGTTCTCCGGTGGTGTGGTCAATCTAAGCACCAAGGGGGGAACAAGTCTATTGCACGGCGAGGCACACGAATACCTGCGCAACAAGATCTTTAACGCCAACGATTTCTTTCTCAACGCCGCCGGAAAACCGCGGCCACCTTGGGTTCAGAACCAGTTCGGAGCGCAGGCCGGGGGACCTCTGTACCTGCCGTACTATCGCCAAAACAAGACCTTCTGGTTTCTCAGCTGGGAAGGTTTCCGCCTGCGCAGAGGGCAGCCGTTCACCGCCACGGTTCCAGGCGCCAAGGCAATGGCTGGCGATTTTTCGGATCTATGCACGTCGGGCTTCACAAATGGCACGTGCAACGATCGCGGCAGCGATGCGCTCGGTAATTCGGTGGTGATCAACCAGCTCTACGATCCTTGCGCGGGTAGCGTGAATGCCTACGGAGCCTGCCCGGGGAGCACCGCCACGCCGACCCCGTTCTTCAACAACACGATTCCGGGAAATCGAATCAATCCAACTTCATTCCGGCTTCAGAATCTCTGGCCCGCTCCCAGGTCGGGCAGCGCAGTAGCCGAAAATTTCACCACTGCCACACCCACGGGAGGCAACGACAATCAGGTGGTTGTGCGCCTGGACCAGAACATCGCCAGCAAGCAGAGGCTCTTTGTTCGTCTGACCTATTGGAATGTGTTCGACCTTCCGATCGATCCGCTGGGAACCGGCGTGTGCGTCGACCGTTGCGTCGAGAAGTATTCCACTCGCGCAGTGGCCGCCGGATACGACTACGCGGTAACTCCGACCACAGTCTTCTATCTCAATGCCAGTCTCAGCCGGTTCAACTACTCCCGGACTCCGAAAAACTCGGGATTTGACCTGACCTCGATTGGCTGGCCCGGTAGCTACAACGCCGTCATCCCCCCTGGCATGCGCACACCGCCGACGCCCTGTGTCGCTAACATTACCGACAATATTATGTGTTCGCAGGGCCAGAGTTTTATTCAGGATCACAACACGCAGTACAACCTTTCTCCGAGCATTGCCATGCTGCGAGGCCATCATCAATATCGCCTGGGACTGCAATTTGAGGTCGGCCGCGACAACTACACCCAAACCAATATTGCCAGCGGGGCCTTCAACTTCTGTGCTCCCGGTCAGGCATGTTTCACCAGTCTGCCCGGGGTTCCAGGTACGGGATTTTCTTTCGCTGACTTCCTGCTGGGATACGCCGACAACTTCAATAATTTCGAAAATCATTTCTTTGCCCAGGCGGTTGTTCCGGACTTCACCGCGGGACAACAGATCTACCGCGGGTTCTATTTTGAAGATACCTGGCGTGCGGCCGACAGACTTACCTTGAACCTTGGTCTGCGCTATGAACTCCAGGGACCGTGGTCGGAACGATACAATCGACTGTCCTACTTTGACCCTAATGCAACCAACTTCCTGACCCCGCTTCTTCCGCCAGGGTCTGCCCCCGTGAAAGGGGATGTATTTCTGGTGGGCCTGCATTCCAGAAACAATATTCCCCTTCCCGCGGCCGACTTTTCTCCCCGCCTCGGATTTGCCTACAGCGTCACGCAGAAGATGGTGATCCGCGGCGGTTACGGAATCTTCTGGATCCCGAATTACGTGTCCTTTGGCCTCAACCCATTGAACGATATGGTCAATGCCGCGGCCACAACGTACACCGGAACGATTGATGGAACTCATCCCATCAATACCATAGCCCTTCCGTTTCCAACCGGCATCGCCTCGCCACCGGGCCGGAGCCTCGGAGTTCAGGGAACACAGCAATTCATGACCCAGGTGGTGCAGTCGATTACCGAGGCGGTTCCAAGCCATCATGTGCCGGGCTACGTTCAGCAGTGGAACTTCAACGTCGAGCGGGAAATGCCACCGGGATTGGTGGTGTCGGCTGCTTACGTCGGATCAAAGGGAACGCACTTGCAGAGCTATTCCACGCAAACCAACCAGATTTCGGACGCGCTGCTCGCCAGAGCTGCAGAGCAAGTCGACCCGAGCCTTCCAGACCCCAGGAAAAACGTTGCGATCGTGCAGACAGTTCCGAACCCTTTTGTTGTGAATGGGCGCGCGCTGGCGTTGAGCGGAGCCACCACAACCGCGGGCCAGCTGCTCAGGCCTTATCCCCAGTACACGAGTGTTCAATCCGCCGGGCAGGGATCCTACGACAGTATCTATCATTCCTTTCAACTCGCTGTACAAAAACGCTTTTCAGGTGCCGGATCGCTCCTGGCCGCCTATACCAATGCCAAATTGATCAGCACCACCGACACCCTGACTTCGTGGTTAGAAACGAGTGTGGGTGGCATCCAGGACAACTACAATTCGAGGGGAGAACGCTCGCTGTCTTCCCAGGACGTTTCGCAGCGTATGGTCATCAGCTATGTTCTGGACTTGCCGTTCGGTCGCGGCAGGAAATTTCTCGGCAACCTGCCCGGGCATCTCGACAGAATCGTTTCAGGATGGGGCATCGACGGCGTGACCACGTTTCAGAAGGGATTTCCTCTGGTATTCACCAACGGCCAGGTGAATGGTACAACCCTGTTTGGCGGAGGTTCGCGGCCCAATGTTGTGCCGGGTTGTCCGGCTAAAATCTCTGGGAACGCTGTTTCCAGGCTCGGGGATCCTGCCCATCCAAACGCCCCGCGGTGGTTTAACACTTCCTGCTTTACCGCTCCTCCGGATTTTACCTTCGGTAGCGAACCTCGGGTGGATTCCCGGCTACGCGCGCAGGGCATCGACAATTTTGACTTCTCCGTGTTCAAGAGAACAAGGTTCGGTGCCGACGAACGGTTGGGTTTCGAGTTTCGGACCGAATTTTTTAACCTCTTCAACCGAACCCAATTTGCCCCGCCCTCGACCAACTGTTGCGCGTCGAACAACCAGAATTTTGGAGTAGTCACCAGCACGGCTCAGGGAACAAACCCGAGGCTTGTTCAATTCGCGCTGAAATTGCTCTTCTGAGCGAGAGGGAAGTCTCAGGGAGGGGTACGGATCTGTGGGTATTAATACTTCATACGTGTTTGAGTGGAAAACTGTACCAAATGCGCTCCAAAAAAATTCCGCCCGTGCAAGCGGGCTATTTTTCGCGTGAAAGTTTTCCCTGGATTGTTGTATGGTGTCGCGGGTCGTCTTGGACCAAACCAGTTGGGATCCAGATAATCCCGCTCTAGCAAGGGATTGGTAGCAGACTGGGATGCAACCATGAACTCTCCTCCCCAAGGACGTGCCTTAGTCTTTCCGCTCCTGCAGCCCGTGGAACGAGAGCGGGCGGTGGAAGCGGGCGACACTGCGGATCGTCGGCCTCAAAGTGATGAACAGTTGATGGTGCGGCTGCAGGCCAGAGACTGCGACGCCCTGGATCTTCTGTTCGGGCGGTACTCCCGGCTCGTGCTTTCGGTCGCACTGCGCATCGTAAACGATTACGGGGAGGCCGAGGAGATTGTGCAGGAGGTATTCTTCTACGCGTATCAGAAAGCACCCTTATTTGATCCGTTAAAGGGGAGCGCCAAAACCTGGATCGTGCAAATGGCCGTTCATCGGGCGCTCGACCGGAAGGCACATTTAGCCAGGAGAGGCTTTTACCTTGGTACAGATGTCGGCTCGCTGGACGATACTCTGTTAGGAAAATCGGACTTGGATGAGCAGGTAGGCAGCCTGCTGAACCGGGAACTGCTCGCAAAGGCCTTCGACGAGTTGCCCGTCATGCAACGGCGAACGCTGGATTTGTTTTATTTTGAGGGGCTGGATTTGAGAGAAATCAGCGAGAATCTCAACCAGCCGCTAGGAAATATAAGGCATCACTTCTACCGAGGGCTCGAACGGTTGCGGAAAAGCGCCTTTCTGCAGAAGCTCCGGCAGAAATAGATGAAACTATGACGGAACACCCGATACAGGACGAGCACGAGAGATTTAAAGAACTGAGTGCGCTTGCGAACGCCGGCGCGCTGAGTCCGGGTGAAGCCGCCGAATTGACCGGCCACCTTCAGCATTGCATGGCTTGCCGAGAAATCCATGATCAGTATCGTCTGTTGGCCAGAGAAGGCATCCCGGTGCTCGCGGCGGCTTTCAGCGAGGAAAAGGACTTCTTGAGATGGGACGACACGGCAACCCGAAAGAAGCTTCTGGCTCGCATACGCGCTGCCGAGCAGGAGCGCGCTCCCTCCTATCGCAGTCCAGCCCACGCCGTCGGCTCTCGATTCTACGGTTTTACCCTCCGAAGTAATCCCTGGACGCGCGCTGCACTCGCGGCTTGCCTTCTGGTTTCCATCGGGTTCGCAGGCTATCGCCTGGGGAACGGGGTTCAAAGCCAGGCCCAAGAAGGGACGTCGGGCGCCGCCAAAACTCGATTCGAGAAATCAGAGGCGGAAAGAAAATCCATGGAAACTCGGCTGCGCGCCGAGGAAGGGCACCTGGCTCAGGTCGAGCAGGACAGCCTGCAGAAAAGGGAAGGGCTCGCGAAGCTGCGAACGCGGTTGCGGGAGCTGGAAGTCCAGATTGGTGCGCTGGCGGAGGCCAAGCATGAAACCGCCGGGCAGTTGCAGGCCGCTTCCGAGCAGCGCGATCGATTGAGTGCCCAACTGCGAGAGGCCGAACGAAGTTACCAAGCCGAACTCGCGGGTCTCCGCAGCGAGCGGGATAAGGCGTTGTCGCGAACCGGTTCTCTGGAATCAAGAATCGACGAACTCACTGCTATCAACCGGGATCAGGACCGCCGCCTAAGGGATGACGAGCAGTATCTCGCCTCCGATCGGGATATCCGCGACCTTATGGGCGCGCGCAAGCTATACATCGCGGACGTGTTCGATGTGGATAGCGGCAGCCGAACGAAACGACCCTCCGGCCGAATCTTCTATACGCAGGGCAAGTCCCTGATCTTTTATGCCTTTGACCTTGATCGCCAGTCCGGCGTCAAGAATGCCAGTACTTTCCAGGTGTGGGGTCAAAAGGAAACGGCACAGGAAGAGCATGCCCGGCCGATGAGTCTCGGGATGCTCTACATGGATAGCGAATCCAATCGGCGATGGGTGATGCGATTCGACGATCCAAAGCAACTGGCAGAGATCGACGCAGTTTTTGTGACCGTAGAGCCCAGGGGCGGCAGCCAGAAGCCAAGTGGCAAACCCTTCTTGTATGCGCTCCTTCGCAAAGAGGTGAATCACCCCTAGTGTGATCCTGGCAGTTTGAAAATCGTCGCAGCAGATACCTCGCTGTGATCGTCTCCCCCTTTGATCGTTTCTGACCCACCCCATTGCCTGCAAGAGTTCGTGGTTGGTACAAATCTCCTCCCGCCTTCGTACCTGTAACCAGTGGGATGGGTGTAGCTGCTCGCCAACTTTTGGATTGAGTGAACGCTCAACACCTGGCGTTTAGAGCGTGCTGTTGTGAAACTCTACGTGGGGGTGGGTGATGATTCGTGGCAGGTTCCTCTCGCTGGTTCTCGCCTTAGGCGTGATTTTCTCAACCTGCATGTCCGTCCAGGGTCAGTCCGCCTACGGATCCCTCACAGGATCGGTAAGCGACGCTACGGGCGCCGCCGTAGTGGGCGCCGAGGTGACGCTGACCAACATAGGAACTGGAGAGAAGCGTACCCAGCCTACTGGTGCCGATGGCCTCTATTCGTTTGTCAATTTGATTCCGGGGAACTACCGGATCGACATCGAGCAGAAGGGTTTCAAGCATTTCACGCAGCAAAATGTCGTTGTGCAAGTCAATCAGGCCAGCAGGATTGATGCATCACTGACCGTCGGCCAGGTCAGCGAACTGGTTGAGGTTACTGCCGAAACATCGTTGCTGCAGCCTGAGACCTCCTCGCTCGGTCAGGTTGTCGAGTCGCGCAAAGCGAACGAACTGCCTTTGAATGGTCGCAACATTTTTAACCTGATCACGATTTCCCCGGCTGCGGTCGCCCAGGGCGGATCTGGCGGCACCCCGGTGGGCCAGAACCCTTTTAGCTGGGGGAACTATCAGGTGGGAGGTTCTTTCGCGAACGAGAGTGCAGAATACCTGGACGGTCAACCCTTGAACATTGGCTACATCAACCTGCCGATCGTCATTCCGACGCAGGATTCGATTGGTGAATTCAAAGTCCAATACAACAATCTGGGTGCGGATTGGGGCAAGTTTGCCGGTGGCGTGGTGAATCTGAGCACCAAGTCTGGCAGCAATTCGTTCCACGGCGAAGCCCACGAGTTCTTGCGCAACAAGGCCTTGAACTCGAACGACTTTTTCCTGAAGCAACAGCAATTATCGAGCGGCAAAGGCAACCAACCGCCTCCCTACGTGCAGAACCAGTACGGGGTCTCCGGCGGCGGCCCAATCATTAAGGACAAGACTTTCTTCTTTGCGAGCTGGGAGCAGTTCCGGCTCCGGACGGGGTCGGTCCTGACCACCACCGTCCCCCTCAAAGCATTCAGGCAGGGTGATTTCTCTGCACTCTTGGCGCAGGGGATCCAACTCTACGATCCCTACACCGTGGACAATTCAGGCGCGCAGCCGACGGGGAATCGCAAGGCGTACCTCAATAACCAAATTCCAGCGTCAGAATTCAGTAAGGCGGCGACCGTCATGTGGGACAAGTATTTTGTGCCTCCGACGGGCACCGGCATCACTGACAACTTTACTTCGGCTACGAGTTCTGGCGGGAACAACAACGAATTTGTTGCCCGGGTCGACCAAAACCTGTCGGGCAAGGCTCGCCTGTTCGGACGGTTCACATACTTCGGATTGCTCGACCTGCCGACCAATCCGTTCGGTACCGGCCTCTGCTTTGACCGCTGCGCAGAGAATTACCACTCCAAGTTGCTCGCCGTGGATCTTAACTATTCCGTTTCCCCCACTACGATCTTCGATATCAACGTCGCGGGTAGCCGCTTCGTCTATGCCCGTGCACCTATCCTTACCGGCTACGACCTCACGCAACTAGGCTGGCCGGCCAGCTATAACACTCCGCCCCCTATCATGAGGACTCCGCCCACGCCGGCCTTCCCGTTCCCCAATGACGTTGGTAAGTCGCAAGGAAACAGCGCGATCGGCGACCATAACACTCAGTACAACATTACCCCGGCACTCACCATGATTCGTGGCAAGCATACCTTCCAGGTCGGCGCGCAGTACGAACTGGGCTTGGACAATTACTTCCAAACCAACATCGCCAGCGGAGCGTTTGCATTCAGTGGGAGCTGGACGACCAGCACGGGCGCTCCCACCAAGACAAATCCTGCCCTTGGCGGGTTTCCGTTTGCCGATTTCCTCTTGGGCCTATCCCAGAACCAGGGCAGCTTCGTCAATCAGACCGAAGGTGTTGCCCAAGTTCCCGCCCAAACCGCCGGCAGACAGACTTATCGAGCCTTCTACGGCAATGACACCTGGCGATTCAGTAACAAGCTGACCCTGAACCTCGGGCTGCGCTACGAGCTTCAAGGGGGCTGGTCGGACCGGTACAACCGGCTCACCTACTTTGACCCCACAGTGGTAAACCGGACCGTGACGGGCTGCGGCGGTAGCCCAGGCTCGGTATGCCTGGGCGACGCCCTGCTGGTGGGAACTCCTCCGAACTCGAGCCGAAACAACCTGCCTTTGGACAAGAAGCAGTTCTCCCCGCGGCTTGGGTTTGCCTATAGTTTGAATCCCAAGACGGTGATCCGCGGCGGGTATGGCGTGTTTTGGATTCCGAACTACGTTTCTTTCGGTCTGAATCCTGATAACGACGTGGTCAATCTGGCAACTACGCCGTTTACAGCTACCACAAACGGGGGTCTGACTCCGCTGAGCACGTTGAACTCGACCGGGTGTTCGCTCCCGGTCAGCAACGGCAACACATTTGCTTCCTTCAGTTGTACGCAACTGAACCAGGGACCGTTTGGTCCGGGAGGAATTCTGGCACCGCCTGGGCGAAGTGGGAACACGTCAGCATTTGTGGCGGGTTCCGGATCGCCAACTCTGGCTCCGTACTTAAGCCCTAAGCCGGGATATGTCCAGCAGTACAATCTCGACATCCAACGCCAGCTCCCCGGCGAGATCTTTCTGGATGTGGCCTATGCCGGTTCGCACGGGGTGCACTTGCCGCAGTACTCAACCCACCTCAACCAGATTCCCGATTCCTTTGTTACGCAGGCTGCCGCACAAGCCAGCGCTGGCCAGACACCCACCATTGGGACGCTGACCAAAAATCCTATGGCTGGAACCAGCCAAAACGCTACCATCGGCGCGGCTCAAATCAACGCTGGCCAGCTGGATCGGCCCTTCCCGCAATATACGGACCTGAACGTTGCCGGGTTTGGCTGTTGTGGCAGCGTCTATAACTCACTGCAGGTGACTGCTACCCGAAGGTTCCAGGGTGGTGGAACCCTGTTGGTGGCGTACACCAACGCAAAACTGATGAGCGACACCGACACCCTCACCAGTTGGCTGGAAAACGGCACCACGGGCGGGGTCGGACAAGTTCAGGACTGGAACAACCTCAAGGGAGAGCGCTCTCTCTCCTCGCAGGACGTCTCGCAACGCCTGGTGATCAGTTACGTGCTGGATCTTCCCTTTGGTCATGGGAGAAAGTTTCTCGGCGGCGTAAGCGGAGTTACCAGTAAAGTGGTCTCCGGATGGGGAATTGATGGAGTCACGACCTTCCAGCGGGGATTCCCATTGAAGATTGCCTGGGGCGGTGCTGGAACCCCACTGGAGGCTGCCAATCTCGGTGTCTCCAACGTCCGTCCCAACGTTGTTTCAGGATGTAGTAAATCCGCCCAAGGTAGCGGGTTAAACGGCAGACTGAATCAGTGGTTCAACTTCAATTGCTTTGATAATCCACCGGATTGGGGATTCGGAAGTGAAGCGCGCGTCGACCCGACCCTGCGGAGTAACGGCCTTAACAACTTCGACTTCGCACTTTTCAAGAGAACTTCGATCACCGAAAGAGCTGGGCTCGAGTTCCGCACCGAGTTTTTCAACTTGTTTAATCACCCGCAGTTCGGCTTCCCCGGCACCAATTTTAGTCCGACGAAAGATCCAAACACCGGGGTAGTAAACAGGGCCGCAAACGGCTTTGGGAAGGTGACGTCGCAGCTCAACAACCCTCGTCTGATCCAGTTCGCTGTGAGGTTCGTGTTCTGAACTGCTGACCGAGGAATGCGCTGGCTGGAACGAGGAGTTCTGGGATCCAATCCGTCAGTTTCGAGCAGGGCCCCGGCGGCCTCTTCGCTGATTGGTGTCGCTCGAGAAACAGCAGGACATGCCCGGGTGTGAGCGGCCAGCCACAATCCCGGGCTTGACCTCACCAGAAACGACGCCCCATAATCTGGCGCGTAGCCAAGCTCGCACGACGGCCTGACTGCGGATCCCGCCCACATCGAGAGTCGCGAATGCCTGATCCCAGGTCCGCCATACCCGGCGACGCAACCCTGGGTATGGACGAGTGCATCACCCGGCGTGATTTTCTTGGCTCCATGCTACTGGCCTCCGGGGCTGCGCTGCTCGAATCTGTTACCCCCGCGAAACTGCTGGCAGAGAAAGACGAGTTTACCGGCTACGGCGGAGTCGGCGAATACAGCACGTCCAACGGGAACACCCTCGAGGTCCTCGAGTCTGGGCATACGATCCGCTACGGGATTTACGACCGACTTCCGAAGGACATCATCGATACCGGGGAGACTTATGATTGCGTCATCGTGGGTGGCGGAATCAGCGGGCTGGCCGCCGCCTTGTTCTTCCAGCGGCAAGCTCGCCCCGCAATGACGTGCCTGGTTCTCGAAAATCATCCCGTTTTCGGCGGGGAGGCCAAGCAAAACGAGTTCCTGGTTGACGGCAAGCGGTTGATCGCGCACCAGGGCTCGGCGATCTACCAGTTGCAATATCCCAATAGCTTCCTCGCGCACTTCTACGATTCCATTGGGTTGAAGGCGCCTAAACTCGAATACCAGAAATGGGCTGGACCGTGGCCAGAGATGCCCCTTTCCCGAACTCCTTATGAGGCCGTAGGCCTGGAGCACGGGCAATACGGGTTCTGGTTCGGGGCCAGATTTGGCCGGACGCCCGGGATGTGGTTGGTCGATCCCGTGGGGAAAAGGCTTCAAGGTGCTCCCGTCTCCGAGGCAATTCGGACCGAGTGGCTTCGCTGGCTGACCGGCACACCCTTGCACGGGGACAGGTTCGAGGACCCCAAGGAGGAGGGCGACTCGATTTCCCGTTATTTGGATTCGATCACTCTGGAACAGCACTACGCGGAACGGTTCGGGCTGAGCCGGGACACAATCCGCACGTTCCTCTCTCCCGTAGAAGGCGGTGGCTCGGGCCTTGGCCCGGATGCCTTGTCCGCGTACTCAGACTACGCGTATGAGATGCTTCATCCCCTGCACAGACCAGATGTTCCCGGGCGGCAACACAACCATTGCGCGATTGATGGTGAAGAGTCTCATCCCTGCGGCAATCGGTGGCCCTCAAAGCGTAGAGGGGGTCACTCGCAACACGGTGAACTTTTCGGCGCTCGACACCTCCCAAACGCACACGAGGATTCGGTTGTCATCCACTGCGGTCGTCGTGCAGCACGATGGTGAACCGAGCAAGGCGAACAGCGTCACGATCGTGTACCTGAAAGACGGCAAGTTGCACCGACTTAGGGCGCGATCCGCAGTTCTGGCGGGCGGGAGTTGGACCACCAGGCACATCGTGCGAGACCTTCCAGAAACGCACCGCAAGGCCTACAGCGAGTTTTATCGCTCTCCATGCATGATGGCCAATGTGGCAGTGAGAAACTGGCGATTTCTTCACAAGCTGGGAATCAGCGGGTGCCGGTGGTTTGAAGGCATCGGCAACTATATGGAAGTGCGCAAGCTGGCACTGACCGGTGTTGGAGACTCCACGATCAATCCTGACTCACCCATCGTTCTCTCACTGAAAGTTCTCTATTCTTATCCGGGATACTCCGCAGAAGAACAGGGTAATCGCGGTCGCGGGGAGATGTTGGGCACCTCATTCAGGGACTACGAAAGGCAAATCCGCGACCAGTTCACAGAGATGTTTGCAGGTTCGGGATTCGATGCGCAACGCGATATCGCGGGCATTATCCTGAACCGCTGGGGCCACGCCTATTTGAGTCCGCAACCCGGTTTCTTCTTTGGAAGCGACGGGCGACCTGCGCCGCGAGAGATTCTGCGCAATCGTCCATTCGGCCGGATTGCCTTTGCGAACACCGATCTCGCCGGAGCGATGGACCACCGTTATTCCATACTGGAAGCCAATAGAGCCATGAATCAGCTGCTCGACGGCGTCCTGGCGACGTAGGACCGAAGTTCGTTGTCGACCCGGGTGTTCTTTAGCCCGAAGTTCCAGGTAAGTACAGACAGTATTCTGCTGATTCGCTGAGAGATAGTTCAAAATTTAGTTTCCAGCTCCTGGCAACAAATTCAGCAACTCATAGGCCTTCGCCTGCAGGGGCGTCGGCGGCGGTACTTG
>WNFO01000053.1_pt1 | contig 127411 bp, 114 predicted proteins | sample 5400251 | NCBI WGS metagenome assembly WNFO01 (sample SAMN13153354, study PRJNA577476) | soil metagenome | isolation source: 100 cm saprolite under Madrone tree | place: USA:California | collected 2016-06-14 | reverse complement strand
CAGCGACCGTACCCCCGGTGGGGTCAGTGACCGTACCCCGTAGGGACGTGCTGGCCTGCCCCAGCGCTACGCCGCTGAGCAACAGAGCACAACATGCCAGCGCCCCGACCCTGGAGCCGAAGTGTTCCCTTGCCCGCGGAGAGGAAACACCACGGGTCGTGACGGACATCGTGTGTCTTCCAGTCATAGGCTCCACCTTGTATGTTTTCGAGAACTAGAGCATTGCGAACATTGCTAAAATTGCGCAAGGTTAATCAGGGTACGGCGTCGCTGTCAAGCGGGAAATTTGCATCGTGGAGATTTGCGTCGCCGTGATGGGAGCTTTACTGGAATCAAGTTGAGAGGTTCGCAAGTCCGCTTCGGGGTTCGCGGTGTCCGAGTGACGTTCCAAGATGCAGAGATCCTCCTCGGCTGATCGTGGTTGCGCTCGAAAACCATCGAGGCAATGGCGCAACCCTGCCAGGCAACCCGAGGCAGCGATTTTGTGGTTCCGAGTCCAGCGATCGGCTGGCCAGAGAATGTCTCAGGAATATGGCCGGGGAGGCTACGCCATGACACGTGATTTCAAGGGGTCACATACGGAAAAAGGTATCGCTCGTAAGGCTTTTGGCGCGCCCTGAAGCGCGAATTCCACGCCGTCATCCGGACTGCAAAGGAGATGGCCGCGAAGATAGAGCAACCTGCGGACCTGTGGGACTTGGAGTCTTATCTGACCAAGAGCCGTAGAGAGATCGATCGCAAATATGACTATCGGTATTCGGTTCTCGTTGAGGTCTTCGGGAGCTGGTCCGAGAAGGTCGTCTACGGGAGGAAGAATTGCGTGGCCTCGGGCAGGATAAGCTGGAGTCTATTCGCTCCTGCGCCGAGTTTCTGGCCAGCCTCGACAGAGTGGCGTGAAATCCAGAACAGATTCTGCCCATGCTCAACGGTGTGTCGGTAAGATCGCTGCTGTGGGCGACGGCCGGGCTTCCGGTGCATCCGCGCGCATCAAAAGCGCCTGCGCAGCGGCCTGGTCTCCGGGCCGGGCAAAAAAGTACCCCTGCGCCTGTTCGCACTCCAGCTCCTTGAGCAGGCTGACCTGCCCCGCTGTTTCAGCGCCTTCAGCGACGACCGTCAGACCAAGGTTGTGGGCCAGCATAATGATGATCCGTACGATCTCACTGGTCTCGCCGTCTGTGTCGATCCTCGAAATGAAAGTGCGATCAATCTTCAAGGTGTCCACCGGAAATCCCTGCAATCGGCTCAGTGAAGAATACCCGGTTCCGAAATCGTCAATACTTAAGTGGACTCCCAAGGCCTTCAGTTCCGCGAGAACCAAGCTCGATCTTTGCGGGTCTGCCATCGCGATGGTTTCCGTGATCTCCACCTCGACACTGGCCGGATCGATTCCAACTTCGGCGACAATGGCTTCGATCTGAGCAGCCAGGTCCGGTTGCGCAAACTGTTTGGGCGTGACGTTCACGCTCATGGTCAGGGGTGGATCACAGGGAAATTCAGAGTGCCATGCCCGAAGCTGCCGGCAGGCTTCGCCGAGCAATTGGCGGTTCATGGGCAGGATGATTCCAGTCTCGTCCGCGATCTGGATGAAATGGGCAGGTGACAGGAGGCCTTCCGGCCGTTGCCATCTGCTGAGTGCCTCGAATCCGGCGATCTTGCCGCTTTGTAACGAGACGATGGGCTGATAGTGAACCCGGAATTCGCCCAGTTCGAGAGCTCGGCGCAGGTCAGTTTCGAGCCTCAGTCTCTTGACGGCGAAGGTGTGCATCGCACTATCAAAGACCTGGCAGCGGGCTTTTCCTTCCCGCTTGGCTCGGTACATCGCGATCTCGGCATCGCGCACCAGATCTTCAGAACTGGTGTATGAAGTTGCGCAAAAGGCAATCCCGATACTCGCGCTGGTCACCACTTCCTGTCCTTCCACAACAAAAGGAATGCCCAATCGCTCCTGAATGCGCTCCGCTACCCGAACCGCATCGCCGCAATCTCTGATGTCCTCCAGCAGCACGGTGAATTCGTCACCGCCCAGCCTGGCTAGACTCTGGTCGGTTGTGACAGCGCCTGAGTCCTTCACCAGGCCGGGACGCGAAATCGTATCCACGCTCCGACTCGAAGCAGTCAGGCGGCGGGCAATTTGTATGAGAAGGGCGTCTCCTGCCGCGTGGCCCAGGCTGTCATTGAAGATTTTGAATTCATCGAGATCAATGAACAAAACAGCGAACTTATACCCGCTGTGCCTCTGGGAGAGCGCAAGCACATGCCGAACCCGCTCCAGAAAAAGGGTGCGGTTGGGCAGGTTGGTCAGGGTGTCATGCAACGCATTGTGCGCCAGCGTCTCTTCCGCCCGCTTGCGCTCCGTGATGTCACGATTGACGATGACCAGCTTGTCGGTCTGACCGTCTTCATTTGGAATCGCGGTGGCGACCGATTCCAGAATTCGCCACGTTCCATCCCGATGACGCATGCGGTATTCAAGCCGCTCTGCTCGTCCCGTGAGTCGAGCTTTCTCTGCCGCTTCTACAACCCGCTGCTGATCCTCGGCATGAATTTGCTCCATGGACGAAGTCGACTTCAATTCCTCCGACGAATAGCCCAGAACGCTCTGGTACGCAGGGCTGTTATAAAGCCGATTTCCAGCGCAATCGACGACCGCGATCATGTCGGCTGCATTCTCGGTGATGACTTCAAAAAGCTGATTGCGCTGGTTCAGTTCGCGACGGATTTGCTGGAGTTGAAGTTGCTGGTAAACCGTGTAGATGTCAAACAGGAGCACAAGGCCTGCCAGCCCGCGTGCCCATTCCCTGAGATCAACCCACTCGGAGTTCTGCCAGAAGTGATTGTCGGGGAAGGTCAGCGAAACAATGCCAACCGTCAACACTAATGTGACCGTGACGGCAAATCCCCACAGCCACCACTCGCGTGCTTCGACCTGCCGCATCGGCTGCGCGTGGCGTGGCTTAAGCTGTCCGATCTCAAAGCTAACCCGACGCGAAGCCTGCACTTAGAAATTGTAGCGTGAGACCTATGACGGGAAAGTTACGAAAGGCAGACAGCAACAGTTTGCGTTGCACCGACGTTACCAGGCGGCTGGTCTCGCCCAGTTCCCTCAGAAACAAGTCAAGTCAACAACTTAGACGATTCTTCGAAGCTAGCGAGCGACGATACCCAAAATTCGCAACACTGCGACCCCCACGACCAGAATTACCGAGAGCATGACGATGCCTTCAGCGATGCCAAGAAGCTTGTCGCTTGGCCAAGCCTTGCTAACGAAGTGTTCCATCTTTGTCTCCTCTTCGAGCACCAGCTTAGGGTGCAGCGAAACACCGGCTCGCACAATGGCTCGTCCGTGGCGCTGACGACGGTACTCCGCGCAGGGTGACTGAAGTCACTGGTGCCTGGTTATGAGTCCATGGAAGGTCCAGCTGGTATGGCTAAGCGTGAAATAAAAAAACCCACGCTCGCCGTGAGCGCAGGTTCCGCCCCTCCAGGGTGGGATTTTCAAGGCAAAGGGGTCGACCAATCCGATGGGTTCAGCGGGGCACGAGAAAGAGTGCTCCTCGCGCTCCCGATCATCGTCCTGATGAGGTCATCAGGTTATTTCCTCAACCTGGTTGCATCCCTCCAGAGGCTTGCCTCTGTTTTCACCTGGCCGGTGCGTGTGACCCCTCAACCGGAAATTTAGCCCGCTCAATTCACGACGATGCCGCTGATCTTCGGCTGATCTGCGGCACCCAGCGTGAACTGGATTACGATCTGCCCCGCCGAATTAGCCGGCGCCTGGAACTGCTCCTGAATTGCCTTGTTCTTCGCCCCGGTCAGGCCAACGATATCGAAATTCGTCAGCACTTGCGAGCCGTTGATCAGAACGTTAAATTCTCGCTGGGCTGGCTGGCTCCAGTAGATCTCGTTGAAGTACAGCGTCACAGTATGGGTTGTTCCGGGCGTGAAACCGCCAATCGTGTAAGTGCTTGGCGCCCAGCGCTCACTCTGGAAAACCGCCTGCGGCGGAACGGGACTGGATATGAGGGAGGTGTCAACCGGCGCGAAGCTACTCGCCTGGTTCCCTCCAGAAAAGTCCGTGTCGGCGATGAAATTGGCGACATCGCCACCGCCCGAGTCGAGAAATACCGGGCCACTGGTCGGTTCGTTATCGGTGGTCTGACTGACCACCAGGCCGCTGATGAGAGGTTGAGCGTCGTCGCGCGGGGTCAACTGGATTACGATGTTCCCGCGCCCGTTGGCATTGGCGCCGAAGGTTCGCACGATCGCCTTGTTTTTGCCCCCAGCGGCGGCGAAAATGTCAAAGCGGTTGAGCACAATCTGATCGTTGATCGTTAGGTCGAATAACCTCTGCCCCGCTCCATTCACCTGGGTTTCGGCAAAGTGCAGCTGCACCTTATACGGTGCATACGGGACCAGGTTGTTAATCCTGTATTTCGACTCGCCCGCGCGCGCGGTTTGATAAACCGCTTGCGGAGGTGCGGGCGCCGGAATCAGCGAAGTGTCGATCGTCGCGTCTGTAGACACGGCCTTGCCGCCCGAGAAATTGGTATCGGCGAAGAAACTCCCCTCTGAATGCCCACCCGCGTTGATCGAGACCGGCCCGGCCACCCGGTCGTGCGATCCGCGATAAACCCGCACATAATCCACTGTCATGACTGCGGGGTTCGGGGTTGTGCTGTCTGTGTATCCCGGGAAATAACCGCCCATCGCCAGGTTCATGATGAGAAAAAACTGATGGTTGAAGACCCAGTCACCGGCTATGTCGCTGCTGTTCCGAATGGTGAAATATGGGGCGCTGGGGTCGTCTCGATAGAACTGAGCCTGGTTGGGAGACCAGATAACGCCATAGGTATGAAAGTCGCTGATGGTGCCGCCATCAGGAAAAACAAACGACGAGCCGACCCCGTTGCCCCCCGAAAACGGCCCATGAATGGTCGATGAAGTCTTGGATGGGCCATATTGCGGGACCGACTCCATGACGTCCATCTCGCCGCACAGCGGCCAGCCGGAGGTATTGATGTTGGATCCAAGCAGCCAAAACGCCGGCCAGATACCGGCTCCCATGGGCAGCTTCATGCGAGCTTCGATGCGCCCGTACTGGAGATTCTCGACGCCCTCGGTCTTCAGGCGCGCAGAAGTCCAGGCGCCATTCGTGTTGATGGCCGAGATGACCAGATTGCCATTGCCGTCGAGAACGGCATTGGGCGTCGCCGTGCTGCAGGGGCTAACGCTGGAGCCGGCTGCGCAATACACCTCTTCCTCATTGTTCCCCCATCCACCACCTCCCCTGTCGTAGGTCCACTTGCTCGAATCCGGCAATGAGCCCACGGCTCCATTAAATTCGTCCGACCATACGAGCTGCCAGCCGTCATCGCTCCCTTGAATCGTTTGAAGTCTTTGGGACTTGGCCGGACTCGAACTCAAGAACAAAAGGAACCACATGACTATTACGACGAAGGTGTGGATGGTTCTGATTTCTCGCGACATGGCGTGCGGCCTCCAGTTCGTCCCAAATTAAGTCAGTGAATAATCGCTTTTCGCGAGTTGCTGTAAATACAGGAAATGCTGTATTTTGCCCGTTGCGCTCGCGAGCATCAGGGGAAGTTGTTGTGGAATTGGTCCCCTCAAGGGGGAAGATTCAGTGATTCAGCTCTGCGTTCCACGACAAGCCGGCAGAAAGAGACGAGACCTGGTTCGAGAAGAAACCAGCGGATCTGGCAAAACCTTAGGGACGGACCAGGCCAAGTCGTATGGCAAAGCGTACCAATCCAGCCGTCTCGTGGATATCCAGCTTTCCCATCAGACGACTTCTGTGCGCAGAAGCGGTTTTCACGCTGATTCCCAAAACTGAGGCGACTTCCTTGGTCGACTTTCCCTCGGCGACCAGCTGAAGCACCTGCCGCTCTCGAGGGCTGATGGGCACAGCGTCAGGCTGAACACCCCGCCGATAGGCCTCGATCACACTCCGGGAAACCTCTGGACTGAGATAGGTTATTCCGCGGAGGACTTGACCGATCGCATCAACTAGTTCCTGGGTCCCTTTGGCTTTCAGAATATAGCCAGAAACACCCGCTCGCAGAGCCTCCAATACGTATTGATCTTCCTTGTACATCGTGAGCAGGATCGTTTTCGTCTCTGGCGAAGTTGAGGTGATCTGTCGACTGGCTTCGATTCCATTCAACAGCGGCATCGAGAGATCGAGAACGGCCACTTGCGGATGGAGCTTCTGGGCGAGGCGAACCGCTTCGTGCCCATCGGATGCCTCCCCGATGACCCGGAATCCGTGGCGTTCCAGAAGGGCGCGAAACCCCTCTCTCACTATCTCATGATCATCCGCGAGTATGATTTCAACCGGCATATCTAATTGACAAGCGGCACATGGATCCGCACCTCGGTTCCAGAGTTGGGAGCGGACTTGAGTGCCAGCGAACCCGAGACAGCCGCCCAGCCAATGCTAGCGCCGATGATGGCACAGGCTACAGGGGTGTCTTTTCAGCTCGGCGGCCCGTCAAAAAGCTAAAAGGCCTCGCCGCACGCCTCAATTCGGTGGAGCCAGAGGCATCCCGAACCGAGCAAACGGCGTGCGACGAGGCAGGTTGAGGCTGTCAGAGAAGCTACAACAGTTGGCGAATGGGGACAATTGGGAGATCGATGCAGGTATCGGGGAAAAAGTACCTCGGGTGCGTGTAGGGCGAAAACCCGCTGGGTAGGAGGTCCAATACCCAATGGAATGGCAAAAGAACCCGATGAGTTCTCAAGCAAAGGCGCTCATGTTCCTCCCCCACGACCGGCCAACTCTACAGATCGCGAAACTGGTTCGCTTAGCGATTCGTCTCGTTAGCTGTCCCCTCCCTTGCGTTGTTCCAAGGCGCTGAGCTGACCTCCAAGACCATGCTGAAGAGCCTGTCGTTTAAAGTTCAATGCCGGGCCCCAACGCCGTTGACCTCTACGAAGCCTCAGCTTTCGGGCGGGGATTGAAAAGGGGCACGAAACGATTCTGCGTACTTGCTAGCCCCACCCATCGTCCACCCGTCATCTCGACCAGGGGTCGGATGTCCTTTCGACACTGCTTGTTCTACGGCCAGAGCATCATAGCCTGTGAGGAAAGTTGCTGGCGGGGCGGGCGGGCAGCCGCGGTTCTGGACTGGAAATTATGAAACTTCGAAATTAAGAACAATAATCATGGTAATGGAGAGTGTACTGCGCATCACGATATTGCTTGTCGCATCAAGTGCGCTCGCGCAGAACTTCTACGTGTCTTCAACCGGCAGCGATTCCAATCCCGGCAGTCAGGTCCGGCCTTGGCTCACCATCCAGCACGCAGCCAATGCGTCTACCGCAGGGGTCACAGTGCATGTTCTTCCGGGAACCTACAACGTCTCCACAATCACCAGTTCCGCGAGTGGCACGGTGTCACAGCACATCAAGTTCATTTCCGACACCAAGTATGGAGCCCGGATCGTAGGCACCGGGGACTCAGTATGGGCACAAAAAGGAAACTATGTCGAGGTGATTGGATTTGACATTACAGCTAGCAGCGCGGCTACTCGAATAGGCCTTGAATGGACCGGCAACAACGGGAACGTTAGTCAAAACAAAATCCATGACATTCAGTGTTCTGGATGTGGTGGAAATGGGGGAGCCGGGATCAACCTGGATAATGGGTCTGACCATACCTCTGCCGATGCAAACAGAGTGTACAACATGAATGGTGGAGCGATCTCCAGCACTGTGCATTGCATCTATCTGCACGTCACGAACAACATCGTAAGCAACAACTTGCTCTACAAGTGCGGCGGCTGGGGAGTCCAGCAATGGCATGTCGGAGTAGGTCACTCCACAATCGTCAACAACACAATTTTCTCCTCCGATGGTGGCATTGTGTTGGGCAGTGGCGGATTGCCAACCAGCGACTACAACTTCGTCGGCAACAACATCATTGTGAACAACAACTATGGCATCCTCGAATGCTGCATGAGCAGCGTCCAGGGTGTGGGAGTGCACCAGACTTATACCAACAATCTGGTGTGGAACAACAAAATCGCCAATGCGTTGCAATGGTCAGGGAAAATTCCGACGAATGGGGTAAGTTCCGATCCGCTATTCGCCAACTATCAGGCGGATGGTAGCGGTGACTATCATCTTCAGTCGAAGAGTCCCGCAAGAAGGGCGGCTACAAGTCAAAATGCTCCCCCGCTTGATTTTGACGGGGAAAATCGTCCCCAGGGAACAGACTACGACATAGGCGCATACCAATTCGTTGCCGTTCCTCCCCAACGGCGTTGAAGGCTGTCGTGCGGCAGAAAGGTTTGCGGGTTCCAGCCCAATGATGGCGGATCAGTCGCCGGGCTGGAGCTCAGGGCAGGGCAGCTTTCACTTGAACATGCCAGGTCTAATTCCATGGCCTTTCGGGCCGTTAGCGTTAGCCTTCCGTTGCGTTCACAAAAGAAATCCCGCCGAGTGCCGACTGGCACGACTGGCGGGGATTGGATTATCCGCACGTTTTGAACACCGCCTCTCGCTGGATCCCGTTTCACTGCGCTGAAATATCGGGGCCGGTCCGCCCGTGTTTTACGACGATACCGAACAGCCCCGATCCCCCAAAACGCGACGGATCGGACTGCAAGGGGCGGGAGCGACAGATGTAAGACGGATGATGGGAGCATGCCTGGATGAAGGAATGGAAGCCCCAGTTCAAATCGATGTCGTCGACGACGACCGCGCCGCCGGGTCTCAAAAAGCTCCAAGCCCACTCCAGCTCAAAGCACGTGTTGTACGCCGTATGCAAACTGTCGTGGACGAAGAGGTCGATCTGTCCGAGAGAAGCAAGTAATTGGGGGAGGCGTCGCCGACTCGATCCTCTGATGTAGGACCAGCGACGACGGCAGCGTCCCTCCACCGCGGCACCGACCTCCTCGTACAGTTCCGGATCCAGGGGAGGCGGTTGGTCGATGCTCCAGAGGTGACCCGTTCCGTTGCGCTCGAGCCCTTCCAGTATGAACCGTGAGGAAACTCCGCGAGCGACACCGGTCTCGACGACCTTGATGGGCCGGAGGTGACGCGTCAGGCACCAGATCGCTCGCCCCAGTTCAGGCTCGCCATCGTTGAAGCCGCCAAAGAAGCCGACGCCGACCTGAAGCCCTTTCGCCTGGAGCGATCCGATCACCTCAGACCACAACGTCCAAAATTCTGTGGCGGCTTTGCACGGCCCGGGGACGCCCAGACCCTCGTGAAGACGACGTTCCCAATCGGGGTGCATCGGGTAAGAACCAGGCGGCGGGCGCCGCTCCCGTCGCTCGAGGACCTTCGCCTGGAGCCTCAGCCATACTTCCAGTGGGTCCGCGGCGACGTAGCGTACCACCTGCGGCGCTTTCCTGACATAGCGCAGAGCCGCTTTTATCATTGTCGATCACCCGCTCGTCCAGTTCAGTCGCGTGGCGCTTCAGACCCCTGAGTACTCAGAGGCCGGTTCGCCCCCAAATTGTCATTGCGCGAACCAACCGCTGTGTTCGACACACTACTCCCCTAACCGGAGGTTCTTGTGTCCGGAAACGCGATCAGCGATCTTACGTGTTGTAAGAAGTCAGGCGATCCGCAGGCCGCGCTCAGACACCGCGGCATCAAGTGCAGCAAAGCATACTTATTCGACGGTTACGGATTTAGCTAAGTTTCGCGGCTGATCCACGTCGCAACCGCGGCGAACTGCGATGTGATAAGCCAACAGCTGCAGGGGCACTATTTCGAGAATAGGCAACAGCATCTCGGGCGCGGGCGGGATGGAGAGAACGTGGTCGGCGGTGTGGCGGATTTCTTCATTCTCTTCCGTTGCGAGCGCAATCACTCGGCCCGAACGCGCCTTAGCCTCCTTCATGTTCGACAGCGTCTTCTCGAAGCGTACCATCGAGCCGGGATCCCTACGATCGCAAGTTGCCACGACCACGATCGGCAGATCTTCGTCAATCAACGCGTTGGGGCCGTGCTTCATCTCACCCGCCGGGTAGCCTTCGGCATGGATGTAGGAGATCTCTTTGAGCTTGAGTGCACCTTCCAGGGCAATGGGATAGTGGATGCCGCGTCCGAGAAACAGAAAATCCTTGGCGCGCACGTATTCCTTGGCAAGAGCCTCGCATTCCTCTTCGCGCGTGAGCAGCTTCTCCAGCTTTCCGGGTAAAAGCGTCAGGTCGGCAACACAGTCCCGAACCTGCTTGTGGGAAAGCGTACCCCGCACTTGGGCGAGGTACAGCGCAAACAGATACAGCGCAGTGAGCTGCGCCGTGAAAGCCTTGGTCGACGCCACTCCAATCTCTGGCCCGGCGCGCGTATAGATGGTGCCCTGCGCTTCGCGCGTGATCATCGAGCCCACCACGTTGGAGATCGCGATGGTCTTCGACCCCCTCGCCCTGGCCTCGCGTTGGGCGGCAATGGTGTCGGCGGTCTCGCCCGACTGCGAAATCAGCATGGTCAGCGAGTCCGCGCCGAGGATGGGGTTGCGATAGCGCCACTCGCTGGCGTAATCGACCTCGACCGGCAGTCGCGCCAGGTGCTCGATCATGAACTTGCCAGCTAGGGCGGCGTGCCAGCTCGTGCCACAGGCGGCCACGTTGATCTTGGCGAGCGTGCGGAGCTCGGACTCGCTCATCTCGATCTCGTCCAGGAACACCTTGGCCGAATCCGGTGACACCCGGCCGAGCCAGGTATCGCGCACACTGCGCGGCTGCTCGAAGATTTCCTTGAGCATGAAATGCTTGAAGCCGCCCTTTTCCGCCATGATCGGGTCCCAGGAAACGTGCTGTGGCTGGCGGACGATCGGTTGACCCATAAAATCGGTGAGCTCGACGCCCGCCGGCGTGATCACCGCCAGATCGCCATCGGCCAAGAAAAACAGGTCGCGGGTGTGATAGAGGACGGCGGGCACGTCCGATGCGACGAAGTATTCGTTCTTGCCGAGGCCGATCACCGCCGGCGGGCCATTGCGTGCCGCTACGATCTTGTTGGGCTCATTGGCGGCGATGACAGCGAGAGCAAATACACCATGCAGTTCGCGCACAGCTTTGCGCACCGCTTCTTCCAGCGAAAGATGCCCGCCGTTCGTTTTCGAAACGAAGTATTGTTCGATGAGGTGGGCGATGACTTCGGTGTCGGTCTCGGTGGAGAACTTGTGGCCTTCTTCCTCCAGTTTCTTTTTCAGAACCAAGTAGTTTTCGACGATGCCGTTGTGCACGATGCCCAGTCGCCCAGTGCAGTCGCAGTGAGGGTGGGCGTTTTCCTCGCTAGGACGACCGTGCGTGGCCCAGCGGGTGTGCCCGATGCCGTAAGCACCATCGAGCGGTCGCACACGGATCGCCTCCTCCAGGTTGCGGAGTTTGCCCTGGGCACGGCGAATCTGGAGACCCTCACCGTTGCCAGCAACGGCGATCCCCGCCGAGTCATAGCCGCGATATTCCAAACGCTTCAGGCTGTCCAGCATCAGCGGGACAACCTTCTTATTGCCGACGTAGCCCACTATTCCGCACATGATTTACCTCATTGCAAATGCTCGCAACCGTTCCAGACATTCTTGTGAAGCCCGCCGTCGTCCTCGCGCCAGACTGGCGCCAACGCCGAGCCGGGTAAAGGCACTCGCGAGGGGCTGGGCGTTACAGGCGCAACGTTTTCGCTGCTCCCCCCACTGTGAATTCCACCCCCAGCGGAGTGTGACCGCGTTGCACGGCCAAACTCCGATTGGAATCTCACCTGACCGTATTGTGCGCATTAGGCTTTCACAATCACTCAACAGCGCACGATCTTTTCGGAGGTGATGCCCTTGGTGGCATTGCGCGTGTCCACGATTAGTTGCGAGTCCTTGACGATTTTCGCGTAGTCGTAGTCGGAGTGATCGGTGATGATAAGGACACAGTCGTACTGGTCCAGACGATCAAGGGACGCGCGATCCATCTGAAGGTTGTACTTGCGCCCCCTGCCAATGTGGGGGAAAAACGGGTCGTGATAGCGAACGTCGGCGCCCTGGTTGCGCAAGAGTTCGATGACGGTCAAACTGGGCGATTCACGCAGATCATCGACGTCTTTCTTATACGCAACGCCGAGTACCAGCACTCGCGCACCGTTGAGCGTCTTCTTGCGCTGGTTGAGTGCGTCAATGAGAGAGGCGACCACATGGTAGGGCATACTCGCATTTACTTCTCCGGCCAGTTCGATGAAGTGCGTTTGGAAGTCGAACTGCCTTGCTTTCCAAGCAAGGTAGAATGGATCGACGGGAATGCAGTGCCCACCAAGACCCGGACCAGGGTAAAAAGCGTGGAAGCCGAAGGGCTTTGTCTTTGCCGCCTCAATCACTTCCCAGATATCAATCCCCATACGGATCGCGAGCAGTTTCAATTCGTTTACCAGAGCGATGTTCACGCAGCGGTAGATATTCTCGAGCAGTTTGGTCATCTCCGCCGCTGCCGGAGTAGACACCCGTACCGTTTGATTGAAGATCGAGCCGTACAACTCGGCGGCGAATTCCGCAGCGGTCGCGTTGAGGCCCCCGATCACCTTGGGGATGTCGCGGCGGGCAACCGTGTCGTTCCCCGGGTCTTCGCGCTCGGGAGAAAACGCGACATAAAAGTGACCGTCGGCTCGACCACTGCCACGGGCAGCTTTCAAAGCACTTCCCTTCTCCAGGATAGGGACCAGCACCTCTTCGGTCGTACCAGGATAACTGGTACTTTCCAGGACGATGAGCTGTCCTTCCCGGATGTTGGGTGCGAGTGCCTGCGCGGTCTGGCAGATGGCGGTGAGATCCGGTTCCCGAGATTCGCTCAATGGCGTCGGCACACAGATGATGACGGCGTCCATTTCGCCGATGTGTGCATAGTCCCCGGTTGCCGAGAACCCACGGCCGCGGGCAGCCTCAATGTCGGTATGGGGTATGCGGTAAATGTAGGAACCACCGGCACGAAGGGTCTCAATCTTGCGAGGGTCAATGTCGAAGCCGGTAACGCGAAAATGCTGTTCGCTGAAGAGCAATGCAAGGGGCAACCCAACGTAGCCCATACCGATCACGCCAATGCGCGCAGTACGCGTGCTAACGCGGGTGCGGAACGAGTCTTCGATTGCAATCGGGGCCGTGGCAGTAGAAACAGTGTCAGAGTTCATGGCTGCAAATTCCTTAGGTGCGTTGCTGTTGGTTGTGTGATTCGAAAGGCGTTGGAAATCATGTGCGTGCCGTCTGGCGGACCGCGGGTCCGCATTAAGCATTTGATGACCGAGCCCTCGGGCGACCGGGTCCGCACGACCTAGCGTGCGATCTGTGGTGCCTTCATTCGATCGCGTCCAGCCGGTTTGATCATGGGTCTTTCTCGCCCTGACGCGAGCCCCGGGGCTGGATCAGGTGCAGGCTGTTCGCAGAGCGAACCGTTCCGGAACGGCGGCCTCCCAGGTGCGGCTGACTCAGGCCACGATACTGATGGAGCGCTCGCTTGGCGCGGGCAAAAATGACCTCGCACCACCTGGCCGGACTCCACAGTTTGCGGATCCACTCCCACACAAAGAAGGCGAGGGGAACGGGGTCGTCGAAGCACCAGCAAGCGCTCTTCACTCTCGCTCCCGCTGGGCGCCGGTCATGGAATGAGACCAGGGTGGAGCGCCAATATGACGGTGGATAGGTCCAGACCAAGGAGCCACAGGGTCGAGACGAAGGCGACTGCGGCAGCCCAAGTTCGTAGCGATAGGCGGCGAGTGGAATGTTAACGCCATTGATGCTGGCGACCTCTTCCTGCCAGTCGGTACGACCCACGGTCGGCTCGATCATAAAGAGCTTGCCACTGCGCTGGTCTTGCTTGTATTCCATGCTGCACATTCCGACAAACCCGGTTTTGTCAAAAAAGGCCTTGGTTCGGCGTTCAAGTTCGTCTTCCATTTCAGGCGCCGCGATGCAGCTTGCCGTGCTTCCGGTTTGAGGGGGCCAGCAACGGAGTTTGCGGCCGGTGAAAGAGCTCACGGTGACGCCACTCTCGCCCCGGTACTGAAGGCAAAAGTAGATATCGCTCTCGCTGCCTTCGATCCACTCCTGGAGGATCAATTCCGGCACTTCCGGAAGAATCGCCCGGCACATGGCCTCGGCTTGCTCCCGCGAGGAGACCGTAAGGGCGCGCGGTGCGTTGAAGTACTCCTTATTGGGGGGTTTTATAACCGCTGGAAACTGCAATCCCGCGAATTTGACGAAATCTTTTTCTTCGCGAACGGTGATTGAACGTGGTACCGGGAACCCGTGCCTCTCCGCCAGCTGCTGGAAACCGCGCTTGTCCAGAAGTTGGCAAACGCAGTCGTCGTCCGGAAGGCGCATGTGAAAGGCTCCCGTCAACCGCTCCCGATAGTTTGAGACCGTGCGGACCTGGAGGTCGGTTGTCACGAAAAGCACTGGTCGCTCGTCCAGACGCGTCCGCAGCGCCAGGAGGCTGTCAATCAAACCAGGGCCAGACATCGCACTGATCACAAGTGGGCGCGCATAGCGCGAGTGCATGGCAGGCCGGCGTGCGTCGCTGTCGGCAACAATGAGCGGCACCCCGGCTCTGCCCAAGCTGCGGGCAATCCCTAGTGCATCCGCATCGGCGCCGACAATGACGGCCGGCGTGCTCAAGGCGACCGGTGCGACCCTGGTGGGCACGGAATTGGGTGGGGAGGAAGCGCGGACTGGTAGTAGCAGGGTCATAGAAGTTGACCTCTGAGATCTGGATCAAGGCGGGCCCGGAATATAAGCATCACTCCCTGGCGAAACGTCGAATCGAGCAAGGCGAATTGTGTGGGTTGGCTCTGCGGATTGCCAGCCGAGGTCAGGCAGATGCCTGTGTCCCCACAACCTGACCCAGGTGTTCGGAAAGGCGGCGAGCCGTGTAGCCTGCCCCGAACATGAATCGCATGACCGGCCCGAGGTAGTGTGCCGATGCAAGGCCCACGAAGTAGAGCCCGGCGACGGAAGACTGGAAATCCTTGGAAAGCACAGGCGCATATTCGAGAGACTGTAAACCGGAGCGGATCATTTCGCTCAGGAAGGTCAAGCGGCGCACGTCGACGCGGTAGCCTGTCGCCGCGATGATGTGGCGGGTTATGAGCTCGGATGGCGCGCCGTTTCCGTTGAGCTGCAGGTATACGTGTCCGTCCCCTATCTCAGCTTGCTTGGGTGTGCGTGCGAGCAGAACCGGTACCCGCTCAAGGATCAGATCTTTGGTCCACCAGCCTCCAGCCGGGCCGAGATACGTCTTTATGGTTCGCAGGCGGATGTCCTGCGGCAAATAGCGAAATAACATGGGTGCCTCAGTGAAGAATCGGCTCCTCCACCCACCCCCTATTCCCGTCATCGGAAAGCGGATTCGACGCCACAGAGACCTCGGCCCTGGCTTAGGGAGAAATGCAAGCGATGGCCGTCGTCCTACAAGGCGCACCTGGGCACCGATTTCGTGCAGCAAGGCAGCAAGGTCAAGCGCCGAGGCGCCGCCGCCCACGACGGTAACATCCTGTCCTTTAAAGCGACTAAGGTCATGATGGTCCGAGCTGTGGGACAGGAATTCGGACGGCAAGTGAGCAAGGCTAGGCGGAATGTAACGGAAGTAGCTGCCGCCGACTGCAACAATCACTCTGCGTGCGCTGACCGTTTCTCCGCTGTCGAGCTGGAGAAGGAAGCCTTTTGACGAATGATCAACTGCCACAACTGTTTTATTTTCGACATCGGGCACGAGCTGTTTTTGAAAGGAGAGTCCATAGGCGACCATGGTTTCGAGCGGAATCGGAACTCCCAGGTCGCCATAGGGTAGACCGTTTTGCGCGCAGAATTGTTTCAGAGTAAAGCGTCGTTCGGGATCGTAGAGGTCCGAGGCGAAGCCTTCAGATTTCAGGAACATGCCGGCCGGCATCCGTGCGCGCCAGCTTTCCATCGGGCTGCCGAAAATCCGAAATCCCAGCCCGCGGGTTCGCAAATGCGCAGCAATGGATAGGCCATAGGGCCCGGCTCCGATAATAGCGATCTCAGGAGAGTTCATGTTGGGGATCTATCCTTCACGTCGTACCGACGACTCAAGTCTTGTGGGTCAGCCATCCTTCCTCTTCGACCGCGATGCGCGGGGATCGCAATGCATAACGTGTTTGTCGCACGTGAAGGCTTCCATCGCTCTCCTCGAGGGCTGTGATGCGGGCGGGCGATGCATCCGGCTTTGCTGCCACCGGGCCTCGACCATTCTGTCGAAGCACGGCTGATTCCCATAGGAATACACTGTGCGCGAATGAAGCTCTCACCCGCAGCGTTCCGGACATCGCGTCGTGCGGAAGTGGCGGTATGCCGGGTCTGGTTAGGCGGCAATGACTAGGGCCGATAGATGGCGATTCCAGTCGCAGTCTGAACGATAGCCTCAAGCCCCCTTCGTGCAGCGGTTTTTGTGGCGCTGTTGGGGACGAAGAGAATGTCGCCAGGTTGCAAGCTCACATCAGGCATTTTGGCGGCAAGGATTTTCTTAAGCGGAACCGGAATTTCCTTCAGCCCCTGGGGTGCGTTGCGAATTACCTTGGTACCGTTAATCGCAGCCGTGGGGTTTGTCCCTTGGGCCATCGCGATGGCCTGGAGCACGGTCATTCTTGAATTCTCCATTACGATCCCGCTGGGTTGGCGGACGTCCCCCACCACGTAGACGATGCCTGCTTTGGAAACGACGACGGTATCGCCCGGGAAGACCTGCACGTTGCTGTGCTGGGACGCATCCGCACCGTAGGACAACGGCAATGTTTCGGGATGGTCCGGCCGACCGCGATGGGTTACCGTAACCGTGGTGCCGGCCTTGGCCGTTGTGCCGCCGGCCGCCGAGATGGCGTCAAATAACGTGCGGGCGCCGGGCAACGGGTAGATGCCTGGCTTCTGAACCTCCCCCAGAACTGAAATGGCCTGAGTACTATATTCACGATCGAAAATCGATACCTGCGGATCGTTGAAATACCCACCTCGCGCCAGTTCTTTGGCAACCAGTTGCTCGCCGTCGCGGATGGAAAGACCAGCAACCTTCACGCTCCCCAACAGGGGCAATGAAATCTCGCCCGAATCACTGACGCGCACCTGTCTGTCAAAGTCCGTTCCGTAGACCGTCACCTGCAGGAGGTCGCCGGTGCCGATGAGCATGTCTGCAGAAAGGCTCTTCGGCGCCGTTTCGGTCGGGGCCTCGGATTGGCGGGGTGCTTTGTCCTGCGCCGCGACGACGTTGAGCTGCAAAAGCGCGGCGCACAACACCTCCGCGATGCAGCGCAGCCAAACGATAGGTACGACTGTTTTCAGAATCATGGTTAGCCCTCTTTGGATCGCAACAGCTCGTCCGAGGAGCGAATCGAAACTGCGCTTCGTTTTCGGCGGTGATGTTTCGCAGGACAGAGTTACCGGGCGGCCTGCAGCGTGGTTCTCATCCGGGGATTGTGGAGTTCGTTGGCACCCGCACCTCGCGCGGCTCTCTCCAGCACTTCCAGAATTTGGCCAACCCCACAAGAAAACCTATGCCGTAGGAGAAATGGAGCATGGGAAAACTTAGGGCCAGCGAGGGAGCCAGCCCCCATCTCCTTCGCCTCCCTACGAGCCAGATGGACACGGCAGCGGTCGCGAGCAGGTACATGCCAAGCAGGGAGAGGAAGACATCATTGCCGATGGCAGGACGAATTGCCACCATCAGGAGAGACAGCAGCAACGCGCAGACGAACGCGGCGGGAACAAAGTGCCGAAACTGCATTTGACGTGGGTGCTTTTGCAGAACGCGAACCTTCCAGTACCCGTATTGAAAATACTGCCGCCACAGTGAGCGGATCGAGGAGCGGCTGGTGTATCGGGACCTGATTTCCGGGGCGATCAGGATCCTCCCTCCCAGCTTGCGCAGCCGGTAATTAAATTCGTCGTCCTGGCCGCGCACGAATTCTTCATCCAACCGGCCTATGCGCTCGATGATGTCGCGGGTATAAGCGCCGAAGGCCACCGTGTCCACGTACTTCCGGCTACGGCACCCCACGCGAAAGGCAACTCCGCCGACGCCAAAACGTGACGACATCGCCAACGAAATAGCCTCGGCGCGGTCGGTCTGGTACACCGTGTTGATGGGGCCACCCACACAGTCGGCAATGCCCTCCTGAAGCAATGAGCAACAGGCCTTCACGTAGTCCACGGCAAGTTCGGTGTGTCCGCCCATCATGATGATGATGTCGCCGTGGGCAACACTCAGGCCTGCGTTGAACCCGGAGGCCATGATTCGGCGTGGGTTGTCGGTCAAGCGGATGCGTTGATCGACCTCTGCGGCCAGGGAAACAATTTGCCGGGTGTTGTCGCTCGACACGCCGTCTGCAACGATGATCTCCATTCTGTCCCGGGGATAGTCTTGTGACAGCAAGCATTCCAGAACAGGTCTGATGGTGTTCTGTTCGTTGCGGACGGGCATGATGATGGAGACAAACGGCGGGTGAGCGATATCGGACATAAAATACCGTAAGCCAGAGTCAATCCATGCTTGCTGCAATCACGAATATTGGATCTGAAATCGTTCCGTCCACTCAATGACATTCAGGCAACGCCAAACCGCGAAGGAGATCGGCTTGCGACCCTGCTCGATCTGCTGCCATTCGCGACCGACCACGTCCAAGCGGATTGCGGGTATTTCTAGCGCCACTTGTGCGTCGAATCGCTCGTGAATCCAACGGCTGACAGCCGACAGCCACTTGCGCTCGGGCGTGGCAAAGCCAATCTTGTCTTTCCGGTCCAGAATGGGGTCCGGAACTATACCACGCATGGCGCGCCGAAATACCGCTTTTGACGTCCCGTCCGGCGCAACGATGTACTCTTCCGGCAGGGAGAAGACAAAATTAACCAATTCGGGCGTGAGGAACGGCACGCGACTTTCGATCGAGAATGCCATGGAGTTCCGGTCCTCGTAGCGCAACAGGTTAGGCAGATGCTCGAGCAGTTCTCGTTTTAGCTTCTCCTGTAATACCTGCGACGAACTGTAGGCGTCCCAAATTAGATGAGGCAGAACTCCATGCTGGCGGAACCAATCCTGGTTCAGCCATGAAGGTACCAAATCCTTGCCGACCAGCCTGCGCAAGGGGCCCTGCGCGAACATGGGTAGTAGGTAGTGAGAAGCGTCCTGCAATAGCAAAAAGCCGCCCGCACCGGACCAGTCGCGCGCATGGGAAAGGAAATCTGCCGCCTTGCGCCAGCGCTTCTGCCGGATCAGGGATGCCAGCCGTGCCCCCCGGAAGTAGGAATAGCCGCCCAAAATCTCATCGGCTCCTTGGCCATCCAGCATGACCTTGATTCCCGCCTTCTGAGCGGCACCGAATACGCGATATTGAGCATACAAACTCGTGCTTCCTGAAGGCATGTCCTGGACGTAGGAGAGCCGTGCGAAATCAGCCATCAATTCGTTTGCGGTTGGTCGGACCTTGTGAACATGCGAGCGCGCCGCCCGAGCGACCAGGTCTACCCACTTTTCTTCATTCAGCGAGTCATCCTCTGCAATATAGCTAAAGGTGTGAAGATCGACGCCCGGGTCCAAGTACCGCATCGCCATCACGATGGATGAAGAATCAATGCCGCCCGATAGAGCTGATCCGACCGGCACGTCGCTTCGCAGGTGCAGAGCGACGCTCTTGAGGAATAGCGCTCGAAGATGTTCGGCAGCCTGCTCGAATGACAAATCGTCACGACACTCCAGCGCGGGCTCCCAATAGCACGCCGGACGAGGTCTAAGGCTGCCATCGAGCGGAATTTCGAGGTAGTGGGCTGCCGGAAGCTGCAGGACGTCGGCGAGTAAGGTTTCCGAACCGTAGTCGCACAGTCCGTGTCGAAGATAACTGAACAACCGGTTGGCGTTGACCTGGCGTGAGACGGCGCCGAATTCGAGCAGTGTCTTCAACTCAGACGCGAAGACAAAAGACTGATCCGTCGCTGCATAGTAGAGAGGCTTTATGCCGAAGAAGTCGCGCGCCAGAAACACCACGCGTCGGACGGTGTCCAGGACGGCAAAGGCAAACATGCCAACCAGTCGCCGCAAAGCTTCGACGCCCCAGGCGGCGTAGGCAGCGAGAAGCACTTCGGTGTCGGAATCCGACTGAAACTGGTACCCAAGTTGTTCGAGTTCTCCACGGAGCTCGACATAGTTGTAGATCTCTCCGTTAAACGTAATGAAGTAGCGACCGTCCCGTGTTCCCATGGGCTGCCAGCCGCCCTCGGACAGATCAAGGATCGAAAGCCGCCGGTGCAGGAAAATCACTTCTGCGTGAGCCCCCGGATCCGTCCACTCGCGACCGAGCTTCACGCTCCGTTCCGAGTACACGAGAAAGCCCTGGTCATCTGGCCCTCGGTGCCTGAGCTGGTCCAGCACGGCCGGGATGCGCCGCGGACCGACCCGGCCCTTCTTTGAAATGAATCCGACAACTCCGCACATGGCAACAGAGCTCCTTACAAAGGCTGCTTTCTGCAATTCAGAGGGTTTGAACCTAAGAAACCACCGTCCGGGATTGCACCTCGAACTTCAGGTCCTGCACCTGAACCTTGAAGTCCCAAGGTCCCAGATCTGACGCTTGGGTTCGAGATCCCTACTTCACACTCCATCCCGCCACTAGGTCGGACTGCGCCAGGCGGCCAAACTCCGTTGTGCTCGGGGCCGAAGGGGCCCCGCCCGACGGCAGGACGAAACATGGGCCTGTTTGTGGTTTACTCGGGTTCGGGAGCGATGGCAGCCTCGAATTCGGATTGCTGAGATTCAGTGCAGTCACAAGGTTGCCAATATCAGAGGACGCGTCCCGTCTCGTGAGCGGCGGGAGGCCCCATCTCCACTCAATCAACTTAAGGACGGAAGTGTGATCGAAAACCGTGTTGATCACTCGTGGATTGGTCGGAATTCCCCGCGTAAACGGCGACGCCACCACCGTGGGAACGCGGAAGCCGAGCAACGTTTTGTCGTTCACGACATCGGGGTCCACGTGGTTGGCTGCGGCCGCGCGCGGCGGCGAAACATGCTCAAAAAATCCGCCCCATTCATCGAAGTTAACGATGAACACAGTGCTGTTCCAGGCCGGCCCATGGGCCACGGCTTGAAACGTTTGCCGCAGGAAGTAGTCCCCGTAGCGAATATCAGCGTGCGGATGATCATCGTTCCCGGTGCCGTCGTCCAGGATCGTGTAGATCGGGTCCACAAAGGAAACCGCGGGCAGATTGCCGCTGGCCGCGTCCGAGAGAAAGTCCGAATAGGAGTGCGAGATGAGAATGTATTTCAGACCCCACAACGCCAGGAAGGGAACATTATTGAAGTAATACTTGGCACTGACTCCGGCCTCCGCCAGTTCATCCCAGATCGTGGGCAGGCTTGTCGGTGTCACCGAGTCATCGAGCCTGTCGGTCTGTGCGGAATGAAGGAATAGCCGGTTGGGAAAAGTCGGCCCGAGAATCGAGCAAAAGTACCCGCTCAGGGTTGTGTAGTTTCGCGCCAGAGCCGCGTAGAAGGGAATATCAGCAGCGGCATAATAGCCAATCGAGAAAACATCGTTGGCAGGATCCGACAGGAATCCGTCCATGAATCCGTTGTCATACTCGATCCGGGCGCCCGTATAGGAGTGGTCAGGATCGGGATGAGGACAGCCGGTAAAATCCGGCGCCAATCGGTAGGTACTGTGAACCGCTCCGCCAGGATCCTTATATTTGAGGCCCGCCTGCCTGCCGTTGGCGCCGGGCAACCAACCCAACAAGTGGTCGAAGCTGCGGTTTTCCATGGTCACGACCACGATGTGTTCAATGCCGGATTGGTCGGGCGCGGGAAGCGGTGTGAGCTGATCCGCCGCCTGGCGGGCAAACATGCGCGCTGGATTTAGGCCAACCATCGATCCCAGCGCGGCGGCCCCAGCGGCACCCGCGACTCCTGCAACGAATTTCCTGCGGTTTATTGCCATGAGGACCTCCGATCAAGGGTCTCTGATGAGTTCATGGGTACGGGAACATCGGGAAGGGTCAAGAGCCCCCTGCGGCTGCTGGAAGGCCAGAGCCAGGAGCGAGGCCGAAAAGACTCACCCGGACCGAGCACGAGTGGAAGTCCAACTCCGGTATCCGCCGAGACTCCGCTCGCGGGCCAGGGCCGGTTTTTCAGCAGCCACTAGAGATTTCCGAGACTATGGTGGTGTTTTGAAACAATTCGCGTCAAGACCAAATAGTAGGCCCCGAACGTGAGGGTCCCCGTTGCACTCAACACCATGATCGTTTGCACCGGCGAAAGCTGCCCCCACGCGGAAAACACAAAAACTCCGATCGTGGTCGTGAGGGCCAACAGGTCATAGACGAGCTTCAACCGCTGACCTTCCAAAACAAAGACCAGGCGGCTCAACGGGGTCACGACGAACTGGGCAAGAAATAATGGTGCAGCCACGGCTGCAAAATCTCCCGCCAAGGTCCACCTGCTTCCAAAAACCATTTTAAATAACGGCCTCCCGAACAACATCAGCAGGATGGTTGGGAGTATTCCCAAAAGCGCCAGGACGGCGCTGGTTGTTTGGAATAACCCGACGACCCGCTCCGGTGTTTCGCGCACGTACTGCGCCAGTCGCCCATGAAAAGCGTCCGCCACACTGGTGGAAATTAAGACCAGTGGTACAGCAAGGACTCTCTGCACCAGTGCGAAATATCCGCCAGTCTCCACTCCGAAGCACCGCACCACCAGGGGTATGCAGATGTTTGCGGCCAAGGTGTCCACCAGCGAAGAAGGGAGTGAATACACAGGAAACTGCCGGTTCTCCCATAAGACTTCGGACAAGTTCCTGGGGTTCGCCGGAAACACGTAAGCCCTGATGCTTGGCCATGCCTCGCGGAACATGCGTGTCATTCCGGCCGAGCGGCCTATCAATTCGCCGGCCAGCAATCCTGCCAGACGCCCACCAAAGACGCCCATGACGACCTGGGAAATCGAACGGGCGCCATTCTGCACCACGGTTGCCTGCGATACGCCGCGGAATTGCTCCTGCCGTACAAACCAGTATCGAAGCGCAGAAAACGCCGCCACAAAGACCAACGCAGGAACCATCAACAGCGGCGTATACGATGGCAGCGTGTTAAACCCCAATAACGAAAAGTGAATCGCTAGGAAAAGTGCACCCGCGCCGAAAATGCTCACTGGCAAGGAGAACAGGAACGCAAGCAGGGCCAACTGAGCGGCCTTTTGCTCAGTGCGCGCCGCCACAATGCCGAGTTCGTATCGGAGCGAGATTCCCACCATGGCGACGTTCAGAAAACTCGCAAACAGGGCAAACTGCCCCAAGCTGTCGGGAAGGTAGAGCCGTGTGAGCAGCGGGGCGAGCAGGACGTTGAAGCTCTGGGCTAAGGCAGTGCCGCCGCCCAGTATGGCGATATTGCGCGCAAAGCTCCAGCGAGCCACTCTGGGGTAGCCTGCAACAGCTTTGGTTAACTTGCCTGTGCGTTCCTCTGTGGCGGTGAATTGGGTCATGCGAATGAGGCTTTTGAGGCAAACCAAGAAATCAAGCCGAAATCTCACCCGGGTGTTGCTGCTGGTGTCTCGCCAATCGCGCAAGCGCAAACAGGGTTCCGCACCAGAACCACGTGTTTCTCTCTTCTAACTGACCCGTGACGGCGTTCGATAGCAAGCACAGCATCACGACAGGCACAATAAACACAAACCGTTTTCCCGGAGCCTGCACAACTGTGGCACAGGCGCCGATAATTGCCGCAAACACCAGCCCAAGCGCCGTCAGACCGACGATACCCTGCTCCGCGGCAATCTCGAGGACGAAGTTGTGCGGGTGAGTGAGGACGCGTTCGTCACTGTAGTGCCACAGCGTGCTCCAGCCGCCCACCCCCCAGCCGAGCAACGGCTTGGCGAGAAACGCTTGCCAGGCAGATTCTGCGAATGAGTACCTTTGTCCGGCAGTTCCAGCCGGAGCCGATCCCTTAAAAACAGCGCTCAATTCCGCAGCCTTGATCGCGAACTTTGAATAGGTGGCTGGCAGGTGGCGCAGCCAAAGGGCCGAAAGCGAAACCACAACAATGACAGTTGCCACGGCAAGCAGAATCGACCTCTTCGAAAGCGAAACCTGGTCGAGCCGTAGAAAGACCAGGCTGGCCGCGGCCACCAAAAGCAGTGACAGAATGGCGCTGCGGGAAAGCGAAGCGACGGTCGCGATGGTGAGGATCGCGATGCACACGCCCAACAGCGCACGATGGACACGTTTTGTGGCGAGCGGAAAATACAGAACCATCAGAACGGCCGTGGCCGAGAGCAGACCCGCGCCGATCTGCGTCGGGTCTTCGTCGCCCCTGAGAACGGTGACCGTGGGATGCAGCACTCGATAGACCGTCCGGCCGGCCAGAGCCACGCTCAACAGCATGCTGAGCAGCACCAGTCGACGCACGTCCCGCTCGCCCCGCAACAGAATCAGAGGAGCAACCAGGGCCAAGAAATCAAACCCGATCAGCTTCAGAAGCTTTTCACTGCCGATGACCGGAGCGGGGGTGTAGGTGTAACTGATGGCGACCACAAGAATCAGCAGGAAAAAAGCGACCACGCGCAGCATCTGCCCGGCGAACAAATCGCGCAGGCTGCCCGGTTCAATTCCGGTTGTCACCAGGAACAGCTTCAAGAAGACGGCGACGTAGAGCAGGGCCACCGCGACCAACGTAGGATCGGTCAGGCTTACGCCCGCCGCCGCCTGAGATTTGAAATTTCCTACGTAGACTACCGCCACCATCAGGACCACCGGAAACTTTCGGACCAATACCGGAAGCAGCACCGGGACGGGTGCCGCAAGCAGCAGCCAGAACGGCTCGATCTCGAGAGCGACGGCTGCGATAACGAGTAAGAGCAGAGACAGACCGCCAGTGACATAGAGCAGGGCACGTATGCGTATCGGGCTTAACCAGGAGTGGGGATGGGTCTCGAACGACATTTGCTCCTCGGAGTCTTCACCGCAGGATAGCCAACGCGGTCTTTATCAGAAGCTTCAGGTCGGTGAGCAGGGTTGCGTGCCGGGCATAGTCAAGATCGAGGCGCACTTTCTCGGGCAGCAACGTCGTTTGATAGTAGCTTGCGAGTTCGTTCTCAGGAACCGAGCTCAGCAGGTCCTCTTCGTTGCGGAACTTCAAGGTCGCCGTGCTTGTGATTCCTGGCTTGAGAGTGCGCACGCACTGCAGGTTCGTCGGAAGCGCATCCAGGAATTCCGCCGAGTCCGGCCGGGGACCGACCAGGCTCATATCGCCGCGCATCACATTGATGAGTTGCGGCAACTCATCAATTTTCCACTGGCGCAAGAACCGTCCGGCTTTGGTCACTCTGCCGTCACCTTTACGCGTGAGTGGCAGTCCCAATTCCTTCCGATGGGCCATTGTCCGGAACTTGAGAACGCGAATTCGCTTGCCTCCCTGCCCCATCCGATCGGCACCAAAGAGCAGTGGACCGGGCGAGGTCGCGACCGCAAGCGACGCCAGCAACATAGGCGGCAGCGCGAGAATCAGGAACACGCTGGTCGAAACCAGGTCGAAGATCCGTTTGCCGGGCGAGTTGCACCACGCACTCGCGCGCGAGTATTCATTCCCTCTCGCCCCCTGGGTGCGGCAGGTTGCACCATCGGTCCCAGGGTCAGCGCTCGGATTGGTGATCGGAGTCGTCACGCCCTTACCCACTCGCAAGTTTCTGGTTGTGACCGCAACCGGGTCAGCAGAGCCAGTCGTCACGCAACGACGACTTCCAATCAAATCGCTCACTGGAGGCGACCATGTCCAAAATCTGGTGGTACTGCTGAACAAATGCCGCGTCTCGCATCGTTGTGTTGTGACAGAGGAAAGTGAAAACACCACCCACCGTGCGGCATCTGCCAATGATCTGGCTGACCTGATCCAGCAGCTCGTCAGGGGGCAAGCACATGTAGTCGAGCAGCGTGGTATCCATGATAAGCAAAGGTATTTCGAGCAGGCGCGCTTCCCGGTTCAACCACCACAGCCAGGGGCGATAAGGAATGCAGGTGCCCGCCCTGAACCCTACTCGATCGGCGAATCCGACAGTGTTGTCGTAGGCCAGGCCACAGTTCTCCCAATCCACCCAGGTTTCAGGACACCAACGCAGGTAATGCTGCCGTCCCCCCAGCTGCTGCTCGCCGAGGACTGTCCGCAGGATCTGTACCTCTGCCTGAAGTTCCTGGGGGCAGCGGAAGGTCTGGTACCCGGGGTGGACGCCGTTTTCGACGCCCCGTTCTCGCAGCCGGCCGATCATGCTGCGAACCCTGTCGGCCCGCGGATCGTAGCCGCTGTCGAACGGTCCGAGGCGGCTCGCCTTCCAGAAAACGGCAGAATCCAGGGCCCTCTCAAGAGCAGCGTCGGCAACCGTTTGAACCAGTCCGAGGCAACTTGGCTGGCCTGGCGCCAGCGTTCGCAACAGGAGCGCGACACCTGGGAGCGGATTGTGGGCTTGGACGCCGAGCTTGATGGCAGATCGAAGATCGAACGGTAGCGCCGACCACGCGGTGCGCATTAACCACGCTCGCTGGGCGCGTCCCCGGACCGGCCGAAGCCAGGTGTGCATTCCGACGTCGTCGACGTCGTGGCTGACCTTTGCCCGCAGTAGGCGCCGTTTCGGACGCCATCCCGGCACGAGCGCTTCCAGCGCCTGCGCGAGGGCTAAGCCGCATTCGTCGACAATCGGGCGGTCGAGAAAGCCGTCGCGCCGGGCCACGCTCATCCCGGAAGAAAATCGCGAATGGGCGTCGGTGCGGAGTTGTTGTGTTTCTTCGACCCGGCATAGGGAAAACAGCACGGATGCTGGCAAGTCTACGAAGCACTCAAGCTGGTCCGCGCCCGACCGGCAGAACAAAGGACGCCTTCCGTTCTGCGCTTTTTCGCAGAACGGTACAACCAGATCAGGAATCGTGCTCCTGACTGGGTCCTTCGGGGGCGACATCCACTGCGCGTGGATGGTATGGAAGTTCGGGCCAGCCAATTCATCGCAGCACCGCGCCGACAGGTTTCTAAAACGAATCTGCTTGGTTGTCCCCGGTTGCAGGTGGATGACCGTGACATCGGGCCTGATCGCAAGCGTCCACGAGTCGAAAAAGTCACGCGTTACACCGGCTCTACGGGCCAGTTCTTTTATCGCCCAGCAGCGCGCCTCGCAGGAGATGGTGGTCATACCGACAGCAGCGGCGGCTCGGTCACGTCGCCCGGGAACGGTGATCCGCCCATTACTTCGATTCGCCGCGGCCGGCCAGCTGGGAGTTGTAGAGGGCGAGCAATTGCCGCTCTTCGGTGTTCCAGTTGTAGCGCGCCTTGACGGCGGCGCGGCCACGAGCCCCCATTTCTTGCGCCTTTTCCGGATGGGTCAGTAAGTACTCGATGGCGCGCGCAATCTCCTTGCTGTCGAGTGGGTCAACCAGCAGCCCGCAACCGCTACTCTCAACGATTTCGCGCCACAGGGGAAAATCCGATGCCACCACGGGCACGCCCGCGCACATGTATTCAAAGAGCTTGACGGGGAGAGCATTGACAAAGTTGGGGACGGGATGCAACAAGACCAGTCCCACGCGTGCGCGGCCGAGCAGGGTTCGAACCTCCTTACGACCGAGAATACCGAGCAACTCGGCTCGCTCCGAACCGGGCAGGCGAACGACTTCCTCACGCAGTCCCGGCGGGATGAGACCGGCGAATGCAAGCCGCGCATCGAGCCGCCCCGGGAGCAGGGAGGTCGCTGCGATTGCTTCCCGGAAACCGCGTTCCTGAAACATGCTGCCCACGTACACGATGAGATGAGGCCGCTCGTCCCATGCCAGCTCAGGCCCGCGCGCGAATTCCTCCAACACCGGGAAATTGCGAACCACAACCGTGTTCGCGTTTTGTGAGTAAAATCTCTTCGCTATCGTGGGCGTGGCAGCAACCACCCCCGCAAAGCGCGGGGCCGCCATGAGCTCGACCCGGCCCGCCAGCCAGCCCAGCAGCTTGCGCGCGAACGCGGGTATGTACCTTTTGTACGGGAAGGTATTGGGGACGTCCTCGTGCGCGTCGTAGATCACGCGTTGGCCTCGAAGGCTCAGCCATACCCCGACGGGAATGAGCTCGGGATCGTGGAAGTGGTACACATCAGCATTTCGTCGAGCGGCTTCGCGGTATACCCGCCAGATCATTGCCGTCCAGCGCCTCAGCCGGTTTTTCGGGTGGGGTAGAGCCTTGACTTTAACGCCGTCTATAATTTCATCCCGCTCGTGCTGCGCCACGAGCGTGACATCGTGCCCTGCTTTCGCGAGCGCCTTGCACTCCTTGTACAGGATGCGCGCGTCCATTGCGTAGTGACACGAGGTCAAGTGGACAACCCTGAGGGTGGCTGCGGTGACCGGGAAGTACCCCGAACTGAGTGGCAAGGTGGTTGTCATGAGATTGTGAGACGCTAAATGACCGGATCGTGTCCGAGCAGGGCGGAGCCCGCGTGGTACAAACCCATCGCGAATCGCAGTCGCCTGCTCTGTTTCGTAATGGAAAACAAGGCCACGGGTTCCCCCCCAAACGACCGAAAAAACCGCTCGACGGGCTCAAGCATGGAACCTTCAAAATCAAACAGGCCGCAGACAGTCGAGGCGAACTTGATTGCCTCCCACATCACCAGGCTGCCCGCGCCACTGTTCCGCAGCTCCGGATCGCCACCACCCATCAGGTAATAAGCGCAGTCGGCGTTCCATAGGATGTAGGCCGCGGCATGGACCCGACCGCGCGCATCCTCGGCAAAAAACATCCGGCGACAGCGCCGGCTTTCGCACGCCGCATCGATCCGATGGAGCAGCTCGATGCTCACGGGCAGGTGCGCTCCTTGTCGCGAGAACGTCAAGGACCAGATGCGGGCGAAGCAGTCGATATCCAGGTCCTCACGCACCGCGACGATGTTTCTTGCCTTGCGGATTTCTCTACGCGTGCTGTCCCGCAGGCCTTCCCAGACGCCTTCCTGGTCAGCCAATCCCGAGAGTCGATAGGTATAGCGCGTTGTTTGGCTGAAACCCCGCCAACAAAAGGGTAACCAATTCGTTATCTGCGGGGCGAAAGTTTGACGGAATAGGTCGAAGTGCGGAAGCGCGGCTATTAGTTCCTGCATCAGTTCTTTTTCTTCCGCCAGTCGATTCGTTCGTTTCGCGCTTGAGACCCGCAGCCAGGGACCAAGGCTCGGTGTGAGTCTCGGTTGTGTCAAGAAAACCGAGCCGAATTTTCTCTTGCGCACGAACGGCAGGCGGGCCGCGACCTGGCCGCCACGCTTGACGACCACTTCGTCCCACTCGCCCGGAGCCACCGCGTCGAGCCACCACGGCTCCTGGAACAGGGTGTAGGAATCTGAGGAACAGCCTAAGGCGCCATTCCCTCCTTCGGCCGAGATCGAAGTCTGATCCAACAACATAGCTTGGTCTGGCATCGGGCGTCGGTGGATGAGGTCGGACCCCGAGCCTCGGATGACGGGCGCTAGACCGGGCGCCATTTTCAATTGTGATGTCACGCCACCGCCTTGCGCCGGTGAGCCCACACCACCTGCTCCACGCTTTCGATTACGCGCGCAACGTCCTCATCGCTCAGATCGGGGTAAATCGGCAGCGAAAGGCAGCGCGAATAGGCATCTTCGGCGTTGGGAAAATCGCCTTGCCGGTGGCCGTAGGTGTTCGTGTAGTAGGAGTGCAGATGCAAGGGGATGAAGTGCACTGCCGTGCCGATGCCCCGCTTCTTCATTTCTTCAATAAATTCAGTGCGCCCTACTTTGAGAGCTCCAGGACGAAGACGCAGGATAAACAGGTGCCATGAATGCTCGCTTCCCGGGCCGGCAACCGGCGGACACTCCAGCTCCTCGACCATTGCGAACCGCTCGTAATATCGCGCGGCAATTGCGGAGCGGCGCTGAAAGAACTGATCCGACTTGACAAGTTGCGCCGAGCCCAGCGCACCCAGGATGTCCGGCAGGTTCAGCTTGAAGCCTGCGTGCAGCACCTCGTAGTACCAGGAGCCCTCGCGCGCATAGCGCTTCCAGGCATCACCGCTGATGCCGTGCAACCTCATGCACCGCGCTTTCTCGGCGTAGTGGTCATTGTCAGTGACCATCATTCCGCCTTCCCCGGTGGTTATGTTTTTGGTTGCGTAAAAGCTGAATGCGGTAAGATCCGAAATCGTGCCCACGCGTCGGCCGCGAAAGGTTGCTGGCAGCGCATGCGCCGCATCTTCGATCACGTGCAGACCGTTGTCGGCGGCCAGCGAAGTAATCGCAGCCATGTTGCAGGGCTCACCGCCGATGTGGACAGGGATAATCGCCCTGGTCTTCGACGTTATGCGGCGTTCCGCATCCAGGACATCGATGTTGAAGCCGCCGCGCACGCTGTCACAGAGGACAGGCCGGGCTCCGAAATAGGTCGCGATTTCAGCCGTCGCAGTAAAGGTGAACGACGGCAGCAGTACCTCGTCTCCCGGCTGAAGCCCGATTGCCGCCGCCGCCAACTGCAGTGCGGCCGTCCCCGAGTTCACTGCCAGGGCATGCCGGGCTCCAATGTATTCAGAAAATGCAGATTCAAACTCATGAGTCGCTGGGCCAGTGGTCAGCCACTTCGACTCCAGAACCCGCCGGACCGCAGCAACTTCGTCAGCTCCGACAGACGGGCGATGAAATGGAATAAAGGCATCATCCATATTCAGCTCTCTTGCACAGCCGTTGCGTTCCTGCTGCCAGCTTCTGTTCTCGGGAGGTCGCTTCGCGACGGTGTCACGCAGCTGTCCACGATCTCGCTGCACCGTCCATCGGCGATCAAGTATTCACGGCCACAGCTCACACACCGGGCGTTTCCAGCCGTTTCCTCGAGACCGATTCCGCAGTAACACATCCAGCCGGTCTGCGTCGCCGGGACACCGACCATCAGGGCGTAGTCGGGTACGTCACGCGTCACCACTGCGCCCGCACCAACGAAGCTATATTTCCCCAGGGTCACTCCACATACGATGGTTGCGTTTGCCCCGATCGAAGCTCCTCGCTTGATCAGGGTGGGCCGGTACTCGTTTTTGCGAACGATGTGACTGCGCGGATTCACGACATTGGTAAACACCATGGAGGGGCCGCAGAACACATCGTCTTCAAGCTCCACACCGGTATAAACCGACACATTGTTCTGAATCTTGACATTGTTGCCCACCTTGACCCGAGGGCTAATCACGACGTTCTGGCCAAGGTTACAGTTGGTGCCCAGCTTTGAATCGGGCATGATGTGCGAAAAGTGCCAGATCTTGCTCCCCTCACCAATCTGGGCGCCTTCATCGATCACGGCGGTGGGGTGGGCGTAGTAACGCGGTGCTGTCGCGCTGGTCTGGATGGGGGAGCCAGCGGCTCGCAGCGACTGTTCGCAGGCCTCGAGGACCTGCAGAACCCGCAGCGCACTCTCCCCGTTTGTCCGCGGAGTCTCGCGCGTGCGGATGCATTCGAGGAAGTGTTCACATTCCAGCCGCAGCGGTTCCTGGGCTGGCAACTCGATGGCTTCGCCATCCGCCTTGTGTGCCACCGGAATCCGGTCGAGCCAGTCGATCCGGTGCGAGTACAGCATCAGGTTATGCGGGTGCTGGACATCGTCGAAAACGGCCATCTTTTTGCTGCCGACGACCGCCAGTTTCTGCTCTTTGAAGGGGTGCAGCCAGCTAACGAAGACATGTGCCTGGACACCGCTGGCAAACTCACAGGTGCTCAGGGTCGTATCAACCGTTCTCGGATCCACGTAGCTGCCGCCGTGAGCGCTTACACGAATCGGCATTTCTCCCAAGAGAAAAAGGATTGCCGAAATATCATGTGGAGCGAAGCTCCATAAGATGTTTTCTTCCGTGCGCAGCTTTCCCAAGTTGAGGCGCGAGGAATAAATGTACTGAATCCGTCCCAGTTCACCTTGGCGGATCAGGCGGCGCAGTTCCAAAATCGCCGGATGGTATTCGAGAATGTGACCCACCATCAGGATCCGCTTGCGTTCAGCCGCTAGCTCCGCCAGGCAACGGCCCTCTTCCACGTGAAGGGCCAGCGGCTTTTCGACATACACGTCCTTGTCGTGCAACAGGGATTTGGCTGCCAGTTCGAAATGCAGCGCTGCCGGGGCAGCGATGACGACGCCGTCAATTTGTTCGTCGTTCAACACGGAATCAAGGTCCGAGGTTGTTCGAACGCCGTACCGAGCCTGCGCTTGTCGCAGAGGCTCCTGCTTGGTATCGCACACGATCCCAAGCGCGGCCAGCTCGTGGAAGTTTCGCACAAGGTTCTTACCCCAGTATCCCGAACCTACCACCGCAACTCGGGGCATCAACGCTGCCATGACTCCTCCCGATGATCTAGTTGTTCTTGCCAAAGAAATCTGAAATCGCGGTAACCACGATTTGTTGTTGTCGTTCCGTCAGTTCCGGATAAATAGGCAGGGCCAGCACTTCCTGGCTCGCCGATTCAGAATGGGCGAAATCGCCTGGCTTGTACCCGAGGTAGGCAAAGGCCGGCTGCAGGTGTAGCGGCAGGGGATAGTAAACCTCTGTCGGAATACCCGCGCGCCGCAGGTGTTCCCGCAGTGGGTCACGCCGCCCTGGTGCACGGATCACAAACTGGTTGTAGACGTGGAAGCACTGCCGTGGTGCCATCGGCAACTGAATGGATTCTTCCAGTCCTGCCTGGGCGAACAAGAGGCGATAGCAGTCTGCATGCCGGCGGCGAGCCGAGGCCCATGCATCCAGATGACGCAGCTTGACCTGAAGAACGGCGGCCTGCAACGCATCCAGACGGCTGTTGAGACCGAGGATCGCGTAATGGTACTTGGTATCGCTGCCGTGCGCCCGCAACATCTTGAGACGGTTTGCCAATTCGAGGTTGTTTGTGGACACCATGCCACCGTCGCCGGCTCCGCCCAGATTCTTCGAAGGAAAGAAGCTAAAGCAGCCCAGGTCGCCGAGATTGCCGGCGAGACAGTGGCGGTAACCTCCACCGATCGCCTGCGCGGCGTCCTCAATCACGGCGAGACCACGGGACCGCGCAACGGCAGTGATATCGTCCATGTCTGCAACCAACCCGAACAAGTGGACGGGCATGATCGCCTTGGTTCGCAAGGTGATGGCGGCCTCGATTTGCCCCGGGTCAAGGTTGTAGGTGCCAGGCTCAATGTCGACGAAAACGGGACGTGCACCCAAGCGCGCAATGGAACCGGCGGTGGCGACGAAAGTAAACGGGGTGGTAATCACCTCGTCCCCAACACCGATCCCCAGCGACATGAGCGCGAGCAGCAAAGCGTCAGACCCGGATGCACATCCGATCGCGTACCGGCAACCGAGCATTTCGGCCACTTCTTCCTCAAGCTGCTCCACATCGGGACCAAGGATGAAGTGCTGGGATTCGAACACTCTCTCGACCGCCGACATTACTTCGGTGCGGATTCCCTCAAACTGCGCGCCCAAATCGAGGAAGGGAAACAAGAGTTCGTGATGTGTGCGTCGTTCGGCCCGCGCTTGCACCCCTGGGTTCACATTGCTCTCCTGGATTTATATCCGTACTGGGAATACTGGTAGTCGGGACAGTCCCGTTCCGCTGCATTGAGCACCACTTCGAGAATCGGCGCGGAACGCACCTCCGCCAACAATTCCAAGCTCCGCGTCATGGCTTCACGGGTTGTCACGCGAGGACGCCCGACGAACACAACCCCGTCCACCAGGGTGGAGAGAACTCGGCCGTCTGCATAGGGAAGGATCGGCGGAGAATCGATGACCATGAAGTCAAAGCGCCGCCGCAAGGCTGCCAGCGTGTCTCTCATCGCGCTCGAACTGATGAGGTGACCCGCATCCTCTGGCGTACAGCCTGCAGGGAACACGAAGAGGTCGGGCACCTCGGTTCGAAAAACGGCCTCCCGCAGCGGAATGGCGCCCGTCAACACCTCAGCCAGTCCTTCTTCTGAGGTACGTTCGAACACCGTGCTGACCACGGAGTTGCGCAGGTCGCAATCCAGAATGCACGTCAATCCTTGTTGCGCCAAGGCGGTTGCCAGATTCAGCGCGAGCGTAGTCTTTCCCTCCCCGGGCAATGATGAGGCAATCAACAACGCCTGAGGGGGCCGGTTCGTGCGCGACAGGATCAGAGCGGTACGCAAAGCGCGCACCGCCTCAGCTTCGGCCGACATGGGGCGCGACAACAGCAGCAGTTCGTAGGGCGTACTCCCGTTTCTGCCATTCAGAGACCTGCGGAGAGGGCGTGCAGTGAAGTCTCCGTTGCTTTCGATCACGGGCACGATGGACACGGGCAGCCTCGCGTCGCACTGGCGCACGTCCTCAGTCGTACGAAGCGTGCCGTCGAGGCCTTCGCGCACGAACGCAGCTCCCAGGCCAAATACCAGGCCGGCGATGAGGCCCAGCATGAGATTCAGCAGGCGTCGCGGCCGGGTCGGCCGGTCGAGCACACGGGCCTGATCCACCACACGGACGTTGCTCGATTTCGAAGCCGCCGATATGCCTGCTTCCTTTATTTTTGAATAGAGCGTGTTGTACAGCGTGGTATTCGCTTCGGCTTCGCGCTTCAAGGCGTTGTACTGCGCCATCAGACTCAAGCGTCGGGTGGCCTCTCCCACCTGGCCGGACATGAGCTGCTCGCGCGCTTGCGCCGCCGCATAGGCAGTCTTCACCTCTTCGAGAATGTCACGTTTCTGCCCATTCACCTGAGCTTCCAGTTCATTCGCCTGGCTCTCGAGCCTCTTGACGTTGGGGTGGTTGCCGCCGTAGGTCACACGTGCCTGTGCCAGTTCCGCTCGCACCTCGGACAGCTTCTGGGTCAACTGCTGGATCAGCACACTGCTCTGTACCTGCGGCAGGGCGGCCGGGTTTTTATCGCGTACTTTCTTGAGCAAGGATTCCAACTGGATGCGGTCCGCCGCGCTTTGGGTGAGTTGTTTGTTCAGTTCCGCCAGCATTTCGCCCGATGTGCTCTTGCCTTGATCGATATCTGCAACGCCACTTTTTCTTTGAAAGTCGGCGAAGGCACGGTTTGAATCTTCCATGCGTTTGCGGATGTCTTCCAGTTGCCGCGACAGCCACTCCACCGACTGCACGATGGCCTCCTGCCGTGCATTCAACGTGCGCCCTATGAATAGGAACGCGAAGGCATTCGTGATTGTCGCGGCCTGAACGGGATCATGAGTGCCGACCGCAACGCTGATCAGGTGGCTGCCCGGATCGTGTTCCACTTTCAGCTGACGCTGAAGATCACGAAGGACGTCGCTTTCGCCCGGTGTGAGCCGGCGCACCTGTTGAACGGGCGAACTCGGATCGGTATCCGAAGCGCCCTCGACCGAATCGGGCGCCAAGTGCAGCTTGCGGATGACCGCCACCGCTAGTTCTTCGCTTTGCAGGTTTTGTACTTGCGTTTGCAGGTACTCGGTGTCGCTGGAAACCACGTGGGGCACATCGAGCGCGAACAGTTCGTTGCCCGGCGGATCGACTTCCAGGTGCGCCTCGGGCTCGTACACCGGCTTCATCAACAAGGTGGCAGCGGTGACAGAAGCAACCACGGCCAGCATGCATGCCGCCGACAGCCGCCAGTTCCTTTGCAAGGCGCGCGCAAGCAAGCTAATATCCCTGCCGGCTGGAGCAGTTTGATGGCCAGCGCGTTCAGGTCGGGAGACGAGCCTGCCCTCTTCTACTCCCGATATGGGAGCGCTAAACAGGTCGGGGACATTGCCCGATCGGTGCAGAAGTTCGTAGATGCGGCTCATGTGAGTATGTGTGATGCAGATCGAAACTGGTGCCGGGTCCTAGCGGGTGGAAGAAATGAGATGGGACGGGCGACCTGAGCCGGTCATGCTGCACATCCGTTTCCGACGCATATCGGGGAAGCGGTGGGTGGCGGAATGGGAGTCTGGAGAAGCTCCAAGTTCTCTCGATGCCACTCGATCGTGAGCTTGAGTGCCGTGTTCAGGTCGTATTTCGGTGCGTACCCGAGCAAACGCCGCGCCTTGTCAAGCGACGGCACACGAATCGCGATATCGGGGAAGGGCGACTCGCAGAAGATCACGGGCGATTGACTATCGGTGAGTTGGATTACCTTCTGCGCGAGTTCATAGACGGTCAAGGTGTTTCCCGGGTGGCCGATATTGAAATCCTCACCGATGGCTTCGGGACGGGCGATCATCTCGAGCAAGGCGGAGCAGAAATCTTCGATGTAGCACCAGGAGCGTATCTGCGTGCCATCCCCATGAATGGTCAATGGCTCGCCCTGCAATGCGCTTAGTATGAACCGGCGCAAGGCGTAGTCGCCCGTCCTTCGCGGACCGAAGATGTTGAAGGGCCTGACGATTGCGACCGGCATGCGGGTTTCGCGGAAGTAGGACGCGACCAGGTGCTCGCCCGCCAGCTTTGACATTGCATAGCTCCAGCGCGACTCTGCAATCGGTCCGATGGTGGGCCGGCTGGCTTCGTTCACGCGATATGAGTTGACGCCAAAGACCTCACTGGTCGAAAAATACACAAACCGCTGGATTTCTTGTTTGGCTTCCAGGGCTTTGAGCAGGCGAGACGTTCCCACGTAGTTGGTCTCCAGCGTTTCCCGCGCAGAACCACACACCCGATTGACTCCTAAGATTGCCGCCGCGTGGATCACCACGTCGGCTTCCTTCACCAGGCCGCACAGGTCAGTTTCCAGGAGGTTGGCCCGGACGAAGGTGACATTCGGGTGCTGCAATAGCGACGTGTACTGGACCGGGCCATGCTGGAAGGATTGGTCCAGGAGAATAACCCGGTTGTGCGCAACAAGTTTCTCGGCCAGGCTTGATCCGATAAATCCGCCTCCGCCTGTGATGAGGATTGTCTGGTTCCGTACGAGCGGCGTGGCCATCGCGTCGCCCACCACCGCGCGGCTTGACACGGGGAACTGCACGCGGGCGACGAGCTTGGCGGCGCCGCTATCGCCGTTGCCTGGCAGGGCGCGGATGTGGCCTCCACCCGCATGCAGTCCCGGACTGGCACCATTGCCATTGCCATTGCCGGGAACCTTTAGACTGGTGGCGTGTCCGTTGGTGCCGGGCGGCTCATTCACCCCGGGCATGACAGAAATCACGCTGGGGGTCTGCAGGATCTCTTCCAGGGTCGGAATGATTCGACTGCGCACGGGTAAACCCGTGCTCGTTTCCACGTCACCGACGTGGAGCGACTGCCTCGATTGCGGGGAAATGCAAACCAGTACCTCATCGACGTCTCGAGTCTTGACAATGTGTGCGAGTTGCGAGGTGCGACCGAGCACGGCTACACCAGAGATCACTGCGCCTTGCTTTTCGGCATCGTCGTCGAGAAACCCGATGACCTCAATTCCTCTCCTGCGAGCTAGCATTTCTCTTGCCACCATGGCGCCGTGCCAACCTGCACCGATGATCAGGAATCGTCGTGGAGTTTCCTTGTTCTTCGCCAAAGAAGCGCGCCGGTAGAGCGCACGGCGAGCAAGCCGGACGCTGATGGCGCCCGCCAGCGATAGGAGCGTCATGGTTGCGACGACGCCTACCGGGATCTGCAGCTGAGGCACAAGGGATCCCCCCGCGAGCGCGAGGCCGGCCAGCAGCCCCGCACAGGTCAAATACGCCCGCGCCAGGCACAGGGCGTCCCCGATGTTGACGTACCGCCATTTGAAGTTATAGACACCGTAGAGAGCGCTGGTTGAGATCTGGGCGAGCACCACGGGCAACAATAGGAAGAGCATCCTCCGACTAAACGCCGGCGGAGGAATGTGCCCTCCGTAGCGAACCAGACAGGCGACGACCCATGCCACTCCACAGAGACCGGCATCGATCAAGATCTTGTTGCATTTGTTGTACAGACGTATTTTCATAGTGAATTCCGAGCTGTAGAGGTTTGAGAACCTGGCGGAATCGGTCAGCGGTAGTCGAACTTGTATGAGTTCAGTTACCGGTCAACAGCAATAAGTTCCACTTAGAGACTCGCGTCGCCGTCGAAGGAAGAAGGGGCCCACACTCTCGGATCTTTTAGGCTCTCGGAAAGTTCCGGGTCGACTGCTCTATAGTAGTAGCTCCATGATGGCATCGTGCGCTGGTACGGCGGGCGGATTCGGGGCAACCCCGGCCGATCCAGCCAGCAGCCGTTGACTTCCAAGACGTGGGTTCCCTGTTCTCGGCATTTGTTCAACATCCAGGATAGAGCGGACGCGAGTGCCCCTTCGGAGCCTTGCAGGGCCTGGAAATCAACCAGACGAATACGTTGCAACCCGATTGCGGGGTTGTCCTGTCTGTCGAAAACCGCATAGGCGGTTAGCCGAGAGCCTTGGTAAGCGGCCAGGATCCAAGCCCTCTGCTGTGACAACGCACTCCCGAAGTGCCACGCGAGAGTCTCGGGCGTCCGTACGGCCAGCACAACATTCTGGTTCTGATGTTGCAACTCCTGCCAAAAGTCGTCAAAGCTGCGGTCGAACCAATAGCAGGGTGCGACTTCGCAGGCCGTCCGCAATCGCATTGCCCCCTCACTGCACCTATCTCGGCAGAAGAGTGCGGCGGAGATCGGGTAGCTTGCGGAACTGGCCAAGGGAACCGATTTCATTCGCAAAGCGATTTCCATGAAACCACGGTAGTTGGTAATCCAAAACACCGACTTATCCCACGCTCCCACGGGCACTCTTGAGAGTCGGAGATGCTTGGTGAACAGCTCCGACCTGGAACTCACGTTTGTGCAGATGAAAAGATCGACTTCTGCTTGCCTCATCAGACACTTCAGGATCTGTGTCCCGTAGCCCCGATGGGAGGGATCAACGATCCAGGAGTGAGGCGTAGCGGCGCGGAGCGTACGCCCCCTGAATTGATAGGCTGAAGGCACGTTGCCGATCCAGCCCACTAGGTCGCCACCTTCGGTCTGTAACACCCAGCCGATCGGCCACTGACCGTCCCGCCTGTAGGCGGGATTGCCTCGCCAAAGCGCCGTCCAACCTTGGTGGGACTCGGCAGAGAAGTCGTTTCGAATCTGAAGCGCAGCGATCTGATCATAGTCCTCCACCGTCGCCGGCCGGATTGTCGGGGGCCGTCTGAGCTGGGCGGTCAGCAGGTCGCTGGTCGAGTTCGACATGGTGTTCACGGGGACTGCTCTCTTGCGAGGGTGCCGCAAATGCGCCAGTGGTCCTAACCCTAGCCAACCACCTGGGAATGTCTTCGATCTTGGATGGTGGAGATTTGTTTGTCTGTGGGTCCTGTGACTGGTGCCGGATTGGGTTTAGCAGGCCGTTGCATACAGCTTCGCCCTGCGAGTCCCATGATCGCGGTTGCGATGGGGTGATTTAGCATCCTGTTCCGGAAAAAAGAAATCGGGTGAAATCCTCTATTCGTTATCAATAAATCTGGTATTTTTCTGCCCATGGTGATTGCGGACAACTTCGTTGTTCGAGCACGCTGGCCGATAAGGAGGCTGGACCGCGGCACGCGCAGATTAGCTCATCCATCAAAAATACTAAGTCGTTGTTAGGGAGTCAGGCGATTCGCCGGGCATTGGCAGCGGCAAACTCTCGCCGCGTCACTCGGGAGGGGTCCTAGAGGTGGATCGCAACGCGGAAATTGCTAAATCGGCACCACCTTGTAGCCTTCTATGCTGATCGACAACGACCGCTCGATCGCGTCCACAGCGATCACGAAGCGCCTATCACCCTGACGATCGACCAGAATTCCCTCTGTCCCATCAAGACAGCCTCCGTGGACGCGGACTCTCTGGCCTACTTTCGGAAATGGATACCACGCAAAGGGCACGTTGGAAGCTAGCAGCCTCCGAATATCCTCGACTTGGTTAGCGGGGATGGGCAGGGCTTGCTTTTGGGGTCCGACGAATCCGAGCACGCCCCAAACCCGCAGCACAGAGAGACGCACTGACGGGCTGGCCACGGCATGGACAAACGCATATCCGGAGAACAGTGGAACCTGCACAACTTTGAATCGATCGCTCCAGCGGTGTACTTGCTCGACCAGCGGCAAATACGTGGTGAGGGCCTTTCGGTCCAATTCGGCCACTACCTTCTTTTCGTGATTGGGCCGTGTTTGGATGGCGTACCACTGAGCTTCCTCCATTGTCACGGCCGGCATTGAATCGGACGCCATAATTTGGCTAGCACTGCTCAAAGCTTCGCCCTCCGAGTCCCATCCTGTCGACTTCCCTGCCTGAACACGCCTTGCAGGTACGTCTCGCCGAGCCGCTCCAGAAGAAATTCAAGCAACTCGTGGATTGTGAACTGCGTTCCGTTCCTTGCGACTTCGCGCTACAAACTTCCCGAGCGCGTGGCCCATGCGCGCGTTCTTCGGGAGAAATGCGTCAGCTCCGCTTCTGTGGGCCGCTTGCCGGTGTGCTTCGTCGGCCACGGCCGACAGCAGCACGACGCTTGTTCCATCTTTACGAGCTTTGATACGCCGGGCGGCTTCAAGTCCGTCCATCCGCGGCATATCGATATCCATTAAGACCAAGTCCGGCTTCAGCTGAGCCACGAGTTCGACAGCCTCAAGACCATCGGAGGCCTCTCCTGCGACTTGAAACCCGGGAATCCTGAACAGGAACGATTTCAGGAATTCTCGAAAAGTCACGTGCTCATCCGCAATTAGAACTCGCGTAGACATCGATTCTGGCTCGCCAGCTGGAAAACTACATCGTCGAGGTGTTGGGAACAATTGGGAAGGTGCATCCAAATTCAGAAGAAAAGTTCCCTGCTTTGGACTGAGGCAAACTCTCGAGTCAGCGATGGGGCAAACATCCTGCGAGCATGGCCAAAGATCGGTTGTTCAAAGATCGGTTGTTCTTGGTGGAAGATTCGCCTTTTCGTTGCGGCCTATCCCTTCACCGGGCGTATCCCACAGTTTCGGTCGAGGGGTATTTTTCGGTCGCGGAGTATTTAGGAGCACGACGTGCACCCGGTCGAGTCGGAGAAGCAACCGGATTGGCTTGAATCACGACTGGGACCTACAGGATTTTCCTGCTGCGTTTACGGTATTCCACGGATTGGGGATCCCTCCCCTAGTCTTGTACTTTTATCGCGCTGTTTGATCCCTCCCCATGGTTCTGCACGTGGCTGCGACTGCGACTGCGCTACCACTAGACTTACCAGTTGTACCGCAAAGGTTTCGTTGAGAACACAGAGCCCGAGCTAAGGGGTTCTTGTTCTCTAGAACGACGAGCTTGCCACTGTAACGGCTCTACTTGGGGGAGAAGAGCCCGTGCTAGTGGCCAGGACGAGGCCGCTATCAGAGATTCTACTTCGGGGGGAGAAGGAGCTAGGATAGCGGCTTCCCTTTTGTTGGGCGGGACCCGTTTCTGCTCGACAGCAAAAGCCGACCCGATTGGGAAGAGCTTGATCTGATTTTCGTCTCCTTGCTCCGATCCCGTCCTCTCTCATCCATCGACACGGATTTCAGTATGGAAGCGGTCAACGGCCCGGAGGCTATTGACAAGGCCGAACGGCTTGCAAGCAGCCACAATTTATCCAGAGCCCGTCCCTAGCTGTGACGCCCCTGATTACAATTCAGGAACTATCTCGGCAACCCCATCGAAGCCGATCTCGGGGTCGGCTTCAGGGAGCGGTCCACAAATTGCCCCCATGAGATCGTGAAATCCCTTGAAACGCAGCTCCATCTCTTCATTTCATCATTGGTATCTTCTGGACCCTTATTTGTGCTGGTCGGCAAAGTTACTGAAACTACAGGTGTTAGTCCGTCCTCGCCCGCGCTCATGGGGAGCTGATGCCACTTCCCGCTAATTCTTTTCCGACTGTCCATATTTTTCGAATGCCCCGAAGCCCTTATTCAGTGGACCAGGCTTAGCGTCACCCGTCGCTGGTGAGTGATCAGGTTAAGAGATGTTACGTGGAGAGTGTGACCGATGAAGCACTTTACGACAGAGGAGTGGATCGATCTCGTGAACCAGGTGGTCTCCCCGAGCAGGAAACGAGCAATGGAAGAGCATCTGGAAGGCGGTTGCGAGAGCTGCCCGAAAACCGTTTCGCGATGGCAGCGAATCCGGCGGGCGGCTACGGCTGAACCGGGTTACCAGCCGCCGCCCGGAGCAGTGCGAATCGCCCAGGCCGCGTTTGCTGGGTCGCAATGGACACGGAAGGGCAACCGAGCAGGCGATGTAATCGAGCTTCTCTTTGATAGTTTCCTGCAGCCTGCCTTGGCAGGTGTTCGATCGGCTGGCGCCGGGACCAGACGAATGCTCTATCGGGCGGATCCCTTTCAGGTTGACTTGCAGATCGAAGCCCCGATTGGCGGCAGAAGTGTTGTGGTGACTGGACAATTGCTGGACTTGCGCCATCCCGAGGTCGTAGGACGTGACGTGCCCTTTATACTTTCCAATCTGCGTGGTCGCGTTGTCCAGGCAACGACAAATCAATTCGGGGAGTTCCGCGAAGAGATTGAAAGTAGCGGCGACTTGGAGCTGGTCTTTCACGGGGCGAGTGACAGGCCGGTCATGATTTCGCTGCAAGACATCCTCGGCCAATCGTTTGGCCAGAGGCAATGAAACCTCATGAGATTTGGTCAGCGATTTTACAAATTACTTCAGAAGGAGCCTGAAGTGGGAAGCCAGACTATGGGAAGCCTTGTTATGGAGAACCTTCAATGGCCGGAGTGGCAGAAACTTTACCAAGCCGCAGTACTTGAACTCGACAAGGTTAGATTGCAGGAAAGAGTCGCGGCCGCCGAGGCTGCGATTTGCAGCCGCCTGCGGGCTTTGTCACCAGCGGTCGACAGTCGTTCTGAACGGCACGCCATCGAAGATGCTCTGGCGACCCTTCGGATTCTCAAGCGCGAGAGTCCTGGACTTCGTGACTTAGCCGGTCAATCGAACCAAACCGGCGGAGCAGAGTGAACCATGCGCTGTTTAACGGCACTCTGCAATAACGCGGCGGTATGCACGACTCCTGGCTGGCAATGACCTGCCAAGCTGGTGGCGGTCGGCGGTTTTCTCGTGAGAAATACGCCAGGCTAAAACGAGTGCGGCGCCCGAAGGCCTTCGAATTTCAGGTTGATGGTCCAAGTCAGGGACGAAGCAGAGAAAACTCAGCTGTGTAGGCGTGACGCAAACGGACTCAATCGCCCTACCCCCCCGCTGCCTCCCGGAACTCCTGCGGGTAGCTGCATTCTCACGATTGGGGGTGCTGTGGGCAATCTCCGACACAACACAACCGTACGTTTTACGGTGAAATGGAGGTTCGGTCATAGCGCGTCGCTTGCGTGAACTCAGCAAGTGCGCATCGCCAGGAGCCCTCCGGTTCGCCCTTGACAACTCTCCTATTTGCACCGTGGTCATCGGTCAGAACATGGTCGTGAATCTCGGGCCAATCGAGGTGGATCTGCTGCAAACCTTGGGAACAACACGGCTGCGAAAAGATGAAAGATACAGTGTTTCCCCTTGGTCTCCTACAGAGACTGCCTCATTTCGTTTTCGTCTCAAGCGGGGTATCGTCCCTTGCGTTTTGCCACCTCTTTGGCGGAGGGCGGGGCAAGGATAGATCAGGACCCGGTAAAGGATATACCGAGAGCTGACCCAGGCGGGGAAAGCCAATGGAATTTCTTGGCGCACGCCAAAACAGCCAAACGTCGTGGCTCTCCCCCTAAATTGTGGTTCCTAAACTGTTTGCCTTTCGGACCATCGTAACGGTTTCTCCGGAGAAGAAAGCCATGCGCACCGTCTACGTGGCACTTTGTCTGCTATCAGTCGCCTCGTGTGTATTCGCGGCCACTCCCATCAGCGGAACCTTGACCGCGCCCCCCAGTGGACAGACCAGCGCCGTGAACTGGACCGGCGGGCCCTTCACCGCAGCGACCGCCGACCCTTCGCTCTGTACCGGCGCCACCTGCGACACGTACACGCTCCAAGTGAGCGTGCCGAGCACCTTCTATTCCTCGAATCCACAATATGTCGTCCAGGTCGGCCTCAACTGGTCAAGCAACACCAATGACTTTGATCTCTATGTCCATGACGGCGTCGGCAATACAGTCTGCTCTTCAGCCCAGGGCATGACGAACTTCGAGTTGGCCGACTGCGGTCAACTACCTTCGGGGACCTACACCGTGCAGGTCATCGCCTTCGTGACAGTGAACGCAACCTACGCCGGGAACGCGACCCTGGGGCCGGAGCCGACGAGCCCGCTCGGCAGGGCGCGCTATAAGTCCGGCAATTTCACGTTCAGTAAACCGCAGACCCTGCCCGGTCCGAGTGATCTACTCTCCGGCGTGCAAGGCCTCGAAGCGCGCGTGCGCACCGATGCCCTGGGCAACATCTACACAGCCGCAATCCAGGGCGTGCCGGCCGGTACCGACGTATGGAAGTCTATGGACGGCGGCAACTCGTTCCAGTATCTCGGCCAGCCGGACGGCGCGCAGGCAGCGGCCTCGGTGGCGCGCGGTCTGGGCGCCGGTGGCGGTGATGAAGACCTTGCGATCGGCAGCGGCGGGAGCATCTACGTCAACTCACTGTGGCTTGGCTCGTGCACGCAGAGCACCTCGACCGATGGCGGCAATCTCTGGCTCGTTAATCCATTTTCCTCCAACCTGCCCCTGGTGGACCGCCAGTGGATCGCTGCCCACGGCGCTAGCGAGTTGTATCTGACGTACAAACAATTGGGTGTTCTGCTGGCAGGCACGGAGTCGATCTTGGTGGCGAAGTCCTTCGACGGGGGCATCACTTGGCCGCAGATCGCGCCGGTCACTACGCCGGAACTAGGGATCCAGCCGGGCGACCAAGGGAACCTCGAGCTCGACCCCAATGGAAACATCTATACGGTCTTCTTCGGTTCGAGCGGCAACACACTCTACATGGCGCGCTCGACCGACGGCGGCAAGAGCTTCCTTGTGAACCTGGTCTACACTGCCGCACCCGGGACCTCGCTGGTAAACGTCTTCCCGTCGCTGGCCGTCGACCGTGCAGGCAATCTCTACATCGCATTCTCGGACAGTCACAGCGTTTTTCTGACCGTCTCGCGGGACCAGGGCACAACCTGGACGGTCCCCGTGCGCGTCAGCAATGGGTCGGGGACCAAGAGCGCCATCGGCCCATGGGTCACGGCGGGCGACCCGGGTAAGATCAATATCACCTGGTGGGGGACCAACTCGACCAGCAATAATGACACGACCGCCCAGTGGCGGATTTTCTTCGCGCAGTCGCAGAGCGCCCTCGCCAACATCCCGACTTTTGCCCAGACCACCGTGACAGGAGTGATGCACCAAGGAGCGATCTGCACAAACGGTACCGGCTGCGCCAGTGGCACGCGCAACCTTGCCGAATACTTCGCTCCTGGCCTTTCTCTAGATGGCTCCGAGATGATCAATTACGCCGACGACTACAACAACGCAAGTCCACTTGCAACCTTCACCCGCCAGATCGGCGGACCGGTCATAATCTCCTCGAAGTAGCGTGCTGTTGTCCCGCGTGCCGGGCGTTAATCTGAGAGTCGGAAGGCTCGCTGGAAAGGTTCTGCAAACTCGACGTGTTCTTGGTTATGGAGGCGAGTTTCAGCCGACCGAGGGAGTTTGCTTCACTCAGCTTTGAAGACGGTTGGCGTAGCGGTGCCAGTGGGCTCGTCCACCGTCTCACCCTGAACAGCCGGAGCACCTGTGACACCGACGTCGGAAGTTGGGCGCGCAATCGCCAGTACGGATATCTCCGAGGTTTCATCGGAAGGCGCGCTTGGTTGGGATGTCGCTTCCGCGCTCAGCAATTCTTCAACAGCCGAAATCAAAGCGCTCGGTTTCGCCTTCCCCACTACCCTCTGGATTCCGTACTTGTTGGCTGCCTGCTGTACTTCGGTTGTCCCGTAAAGCGTGTGCAGCACGATAGGAGTTGCCGGTAGTCGCTGGCTGATTTCTTGCGCGGCTCTTAGTCCGTCCAGGCGCGGCATTGCCAGATCAAGAACCACCAGATCAGGACGCAATTCCACGGCCTTTGCCACAGCTTCTCGCCCGTCGACGGCGTCGCCACAAACTTCCCAACCCGGCTCGGCTCCGAGCAAGGCCCGGAGGCTTCGTAGCACGGATTCGTGGTCATCGGCAATTAGGATTCTTTTAGTCACAGGAAGAGAAGCCGAGCGTCGGTGGGGTCTGTTTCTTTAGGAGAGAATCCCAAAGGACCATCCCGACACGGGGCGACGAACGCCCTCGTAACAGATGAGAAGGGTACATCAACCGTTGTCGCGCTGAAATACAGGCATCAATGTAGATGGCGGAGGCTTCCCGGTAGGGAAACGCCCAGCCTAAACACGCCGACGGTCCCCGGCTTCTTCGTGATCTCCACAGACTGACCCCTTTTTTGCGATACGTCCTTGAACCTCATGTTCATGCAACCGGGTGCGCCCGAGGCGAATGACATCCCTATCGAACCTTCAAAATAGCGTAAACGGAATGCACGAGACTCCCACTTCTCCCGGTAATGGTGAGCTTGTACGTTCCGGTATGCGCTCTCTGGCCCACGCGCAGGGTGAGCACGGAAGTGCCGGAGCCGGCGATCGAAGGCGGATTAAAGGCCGCCGACGTATTACGAGGCAAGCCGGTCACGCTGAGCTGGGCAGTTCCTGTGAAGCCCCGCAGTGCAGTAACCGTTACCGCATATTTCCCGCTGGTACCGGGGCGGATCGTCGCGATTGAGGGAGACACAGAAATGGAAAAGTCGCTTGGCACACCTTCTGCGGACAGTGCCTGGACTAGGTCCAACCGGCCCTTGCCCATTTCCGGACCAATCCAGACTGCATGGGCAACAGCGGCAGCGGCCTGCGACTCATTGATGCTGGGTTGCAGATTCCGCAAAAGACTAGCCCCTCCAGAAACGAATGGCGTGCTAAAGGAAGTTCCCCATCCAGCGGCGTAGGTGCTGAACGGGTAAGTCGTGACAATGCCTTCCCCAGGGGCGTCGACCCAGACGATCGCGTCGCCATAGTTGGAGAATGAAGAGCGCACGTCCAGATCGTTGGTGGAAGCGACTCCCATCACGGCGCTTTGCAGCGCAGCCGGGTATACGAGCTCCTGCTGACCGCCGTTCCCTGCGGATGCGGCGCAGATGAGACCGGACTGGTTGGCTTGTTCGAGCGCCGACGCTAACTCCGTGGAATTCGCCGTGAAGTCGAAGCTCATGTTGATGATGTTGGCGCCGTTCTGGATCGCGTAGTAGAGCGCGCGCACAATGTCGGAGAGGTACCCGGTGCCATCGGAATGAAAGGCCTTTAGCGGCAACAGAGTCGCCTTCGGAGCCACTAGATGGATGACACCCATCACCATCGTGCCATGACCAAATGCCGCATATTTAGGGTTGGTGTCCAGAATGGCTGCCGAGGACTGGTCCAGAATCGCAGCGCTGGATTGGTTGACGATTGCTGGCGAACACCTCGCAGGCGGGCAAGCAGGCGGGGGCGAGGAAAAATCGGTCGGGGATAAGTCGTTCAGCTCCGAGGCACCCGCCTGGTTGCGCGTGAAGTCATACCCCTCGAGAAGCACGCCGGCGAAAGCCGGGTGATGAGGATCGACGCCGGTATCGATGTCAGCCACAATTCCTCTGCCGGTGACCTGAAACTGGCTTTGAGCGGCCGAGACGTGAACGATGTGTGCTGCCGGTTGATCGACGTAACCGTTCCAAACGGTCGAAGTGTAATACGTGATTGGAGTCGAGTCGGAGAGGGCGGCGGGCGGTATCGTCACCCTGTTCAGGCCGCCGAGCAGGCTGATCAGCTGGTCCAGTTCTGCATCCACGATTCCCGGGAGCGAGCGCAAAAGCTTCAGGAACGTCGTCGCATCCAGAGGACTGGTGACGAGGAATAGTTGGTTCTGGGGATCTCCCAACCCGCCAACCACAGAGCAGATTGAGGGCAACAAAGGAGGATTGCAAACTTGCTGAAGGACCTCGAGACCAACAGTCGACCGGACGATGAACCGGTTTTCGGCAGCAGCTTGCGCCGGCCAGAGCCCGCACAAGACCAGAAGGACACACAGCGCCTTGAATTTCACGGCTTAACGCCTTTCCTCATTACCCTGGAAGTCTTTATTCCCCTGGAAGTGGGTCTTTCCGAGCTACGGAGTTTCGGGTTGTGCCGGCAATTGCGACTCGTATTTGATCTCCGCCCTGGTTTCCTTCGTATCCGGCACATCGAGTAATAGCCAGTGATGTCCCTTGACTCCTATCTCCAGCGTGACGCCCGGCTCAGAATCGAAATCAAAGTGAAACTCGCCGAACTCATTCGTCTTGGCAACGCCGAGAAGCTCCGTCTGGCCATGAAGCACCACGGGTACACTGTCGAGTTGAGGCTCCGGTCCGGCAGTGTCCAGAACTTGGCCCACGAGCGTGACACGCTGCGAATCTCTCTCCGGTTCGACCGAAAGGTCAGCCCTGAGACCTTCGGATTCGTAAAGGACTCGGTGGATGACAGACCGGGAAGTTCGAATCTCGGCGGGCTGCTGGAGAAAGCTATCAAAGACAAGTCGCGCGCTGCTTGTGACTTGCTCGGACACGATGTTCCGGGTAAGCAACCAATCCAAGCAGGGCCACAGCTCTTGCAGAAGGCGATGCAAGGGAACCCGCGGAAGCGAATATGCGTCCAGCACTTTGAGGACGTCGGGCGCCGTCTCCTCACCGGTGAGAACGATCGTGCGGTCTCGCAGATCTGGGAACCTTCTGTGGAAGGCGGCCACCATGGCACCGGGCGAGGAGTCTGCCTGTGGGTCCAAGATGGCGGCATCGGGTTTTTCCCTCTCCAGCAGCACCTGCGCTTCTGGGAGCCTGGGAGCGACGACGCAGTGATACCCCATCGCCCGCAGCAAAACGAGCAGGTTGTCGCGCACCAACGGGTTCGCGCCCAGCATCAATATCTTGGGCACTGTTCGAGCGCCTTCGGCCCAGAGTGTCTGTCTGCGACTCATAGCGAATAGCCTGAGCGGTAACAGGAGTCAATACAGGGAACTCTGTAATTCCCAATGCGAGCTGATTGGTTAAAGTTCAACGAGAGCAAGCGGGTGGCGCCCGGAAACCATCTCCAAGTACGCCCCTGGAAGACAACTGGACCATGATGGGCACTTTGTCACCTGGGTCCCGATGTCGAAGACTTTCAGAGCCCTCATCCTAAATTGGATTTGCCGCGCCCCCCCGAGCTTGCATCGCTGGCGCGCGTTGCACGGTTTCCGCGGTTATGGTTTTGAGCATGGTGGCGGGAGAAGCAGTGGCAAATGCTCCTGTCGTACCAACAAGCGCTCCCAGGATCGCAAAACCCACGTTCTGGTACCTGTAGAACAAAGTAACTCCGGCGAGGTTGATCGTATGCAGAGAAATCCCGGCCAAAGCCTCGTTCGTCGCAACATGAGACCGGAGAAGGCTCGGGACTCCGATCCCGGCGATGAGCAACGTAACCGCCAACTCGATTAGCAGTTGGACCAAACAGAGAGCACTTTTTCGCTTCGTGTTGTCTCTTTTTAAACTCAGGACGGCTTTTCCAAAGAATCCCGTTCTCGCAGAACGACGACTCTCTAGAATATGGGAAAGCGGACCTGGTCGCGGCCATCGCGAAATCGTTTTCGTAAAGCGCTTGCCGCCTTCCGCGAGGCGTTTTTCGATGGTCGGGTGGGCACTCGTGGGAATTATCTGGCTCGATGAATCGATCCGCCCCTGTGTCACAAGGTGGTTCATCAATCTTTCCCCATTTCTTCTTCGTCCGTCTTTCCCCGCGGCCGGCGGCGTTTGACCTGGCCATGGTCGTGTGCTTGAGTACGGCGAGCGGTTTCAAGTCCGTGCGTCTGCATCTCGATACCCCTTAAGACCAATTCCGGCTTCAGACGAGCGATGACTTCGACAGCCACAAGATCATCCGGAGCCTCTCCGGCGACTTAAAACTCGGGAATCCTAGAGAGGCGCGACTTCAGGAATTCCCGAAAAAATCACCTCCACATCCGCGATCAAGACATGCATGGAAATCGATTCCGGTTCTCGCCGGCAGTCTCGAGAATTACATCATCGCCATATTGAGAACAATCGGGAAGGTAGATGCAAATCGCCAAGGAAATTCACTCATTTCCGATTGAGGCAAACGCGCAGTCAGCGACGGGCATTCGCGCTGTGGAAAAAGAGAGCATCGCGTCCAGGAACACAGCAGGGAGCACATCGCAGCAATTCTCTCAGCCCCCACTAACCGCTGGCAGGATCGAAATCTCAGATCCGGCAGAGACCGGACTTGCGAGTCCGCCTGTGTATCGGACATTTTCGTTCCCGATGATAGTGTTATACGTTCCCGCCCTTGCGCTTGCTCGGCGCGCGGCGTATCAGCCGCCCGCCCCGGTGCTGACCTTGCGTCTGCCGCCTGCAGTGATGCGGGGCCTTGGAGGCAGACGCTGCTCTCCGCACAAAGGTGGTCAACGGGGCAACGCCGGGAAACCTGCCGGAGCGGTTCGACGCATAGACAAGTGAGTCATCCAGCTTGGGCAGATGCAGGAAATTGCGGGAGCAACCATACACGCAGCGTGCCTGGCTTTTAACTCGTAAGCGCTACAGCGCGGGTGTTGAATCGAGTTCCCTTCCCGACCCGCTTTATGGGCCTGCTTGCGCTCGATCCGAGTTGTCATTTGGCGAGTATCAGCAACCCCTACTTTGGGATCATTTCAATAGTGCCCCTCAGGACCAAGCCGGTCGCGGCACGCTGCGCATGAGGTGGTGAAAGGGTTGGCGACTGGGCGAATGAGATAAATTGTGGACCCCGAGGAGGTACCTGTCATCATCTACGCAAAATGACGCTGGCAGAGCTCAGCATCGCAATTGCGCGAAACACACCACGCGGCTCTACATCCGCAGAGTCGAAGATTTTTCTCGACGATTCAACCAACCGCCTGACCGCTTGGGCCTAAGGCACATTTGTGAAGACCCAGCCCGGCTGTTTTCAGAAACGGAGGTGATTCCCGGCCATGGTGGCACACCAGCTTCGGCCTACCAACTTCTTTTCTGTGGCTCCCAAGGGTTCAGCGTTCGAAGCCGCCGATTGAGGGCGGGTTAGGCCGGACGACACCGCGCAAGTCCAGCGTCGGAGAGTAGCCGTTGCGCTGCCCCGTGCCGATGGCGGGACTAGTCGCACCGAGAACGTAGGTACCCGTGCCCGGGTTCACATACAGTGGGTTTGCCTTGATTTCATTAGCATTCTGGAACGAGGTGAGAATGTTCCGCGTGGTGCCGTTGTTGTTGTAAGCCCAGTCGATGGCGTTGTTGTAGATCAGATTGTTGTCGAAGGTGGAGTTGGGGGATAGCGTGTAGCCGCTGCCATCCTCGGCGTAGATGCCATAATGGCTGTTGCTGACGATGTTGTTGCTGATATCAAAGAGGGCGTCGTTGACCGCGCCCTGATCGCCCACGCCTGCCAGGATGCCCATGGTGGCTTGGTCGATGGTGTTGTTGTAGACATGCGTGTGGTCGGCAGCATGCCACATCTGAATGGCGATGGAACCCTCGTTGTAGATGAGGTTGTTGTAGATCCGGGGATCGGGATCGCCGCCCTTGTTCCCGCAGACGGCATAGATGGAGTAGCCGTTATAAAGGAAACTGCCACCCGGGGCAATGTTGCGAAAGACGTTGTCATGCACGCTACAGGTGCGGCCGGTGTAACCGCCCCCCCCGTAGGGGGCCGGGGAGAGGGCGGCGCCGAAATTGTTGCTCGGGTTGCTGCCACCGAAATCGTGGAAGGTGTTATAGGCGACCTCAAAATTGCCGTTACTGCCCTCCAGCAACACGCCAAAGGAGTTCAAGCTGCTGTTGACTTGCACCCCGGTGAACTGGAAGCCTAAGATCCTGAGGTAGCCGCTGGAGCCGGTGTTGTGCCACATGTAGAGACACTGGCCGCCGCCGTTGATGGTGGCCGCGCCGTGCGCATCGGACTGCCAGGTGACGCCGCTGGTATTGGTGACAATGCAGGTGGCGGGGGTCAGGTTGTAGGTGCCGGGCAGCACATGGACCACGTCGCCGGATGCGGACCGGCTATCGACGTAGTTGAAGGTGCGGCAGGGATTTGTCGGGTTGGTACAACTCCCGACATCACTCCCGCTGACCCCCAGGTACCGGTTTGTGCCCGTGATCGAGCTGACGGTAACCCGCACCGAGGCCGACTTGGTCGCGTCGGCCAGACTCGTTGCTTTCACCGTGTAGATGCCGGCCGCCGCCGGAGCGGTGTAGAGGCCGAGGGAGGAGACTGCACCGCCAGTAGCCGACCATATGACGGAGGTATCGGTGGTTCCCGTGACAGTAGCGGCGAACTGCAACGTCCCATCGGTAGGTAGAGAGGCTGAAGTGGGCGAAATGGATACGGCAATCGTCGTGCCTGTCCGTTGGTTGTAAAGGGCTGCTACCTCAGTTGAAGCTAGCGCTCGCTTGTAGATCATCACTTCGTCAATCGTGCCGTTGAAGCCGTATCCGCTAATCCCGCCAATGTAGGCACTGCTTGAGGAAGAGACCGAACCTAGTCTGCCGAGGCTCACAGAAGCAACCAGTGAGCCGTCGGTATAGGCCTTGAACAACCCGGCGCTTCGGTCCACGACCGCAGTCAAGAATACCCATTGGTTCAGTCTCTCGGTGCCAAAGACAGCCTGGACCTGGTGAGTGCCATCGGCAAGATTGGCAGTCCAGTTCCCGATGCCGAGTTCCATGTCGAACCCTGGTGAGTTTGCGCTCCCGCCGCCCTTCCACCAGGGAACGTCATATGGCCCTATGCTAGCGGGTACATAAACCCAAACGGAATAAGTGAAGGAACCGGTGCCAAAATTCAGATTCGTACGGTTGCCTACTGAAATTCGTTCGCCTCCTCCGACAAAACTTGCGGCCGTGCCGTGTACGCCCGGGAGTCCCCACAGGGGACAGGCAATCCCGGAACAGGTGCCAGTGTCTCCTGAACCGGAGGAATCGGCGACGGAGCTTGCGCCAACTGATTCATCCAGCTTCCAATACGCAACCGGACCAGACGCGGTTGCCGCCGTTGCCGCACCAGAAACTGATGCGGTGGCTGCTGAATATGCAAAATGAGACAGGGAAAGAAACAACAAGGAGAGCTTTACCGATAGGGATTTACGCAACGGATTTCCAACCTTCCGGGGGCTTGATGGGGGTATTTGCCTACAGAAAACACTGTATGCGATCTAGCGGTGGGCGGTAGGTCTCGTTAGTTCAGGTAGGGGTTCACTGTAGGACATGCAGCAGAACATGAAAAACTAGCATTTAACTCAATGATTCAACAACACTTGCAACTAGCAAATTAATGGCAGGAAAGCAGCCACAAAGCTACACCGGCATGAACTACGGCGAAGGGCCTTGTCTGACCGGGCTCGACTGAAATTTTCCCCGTTGCTTTCGAGAAATTGTTGCATCAGAAGCGACAAGCGCTCGAGTGGACAGGGGCAGACATCTTCCAGGGGCGTGGCCAGTAGGCAGGCGAGGCGGACCAAGGCTCAACCCGCGAGCCTAGCCCGGGAATTGTGTTGCGGCCGCTTGGCGATACCGCCATTGCCCGGCCCAGTATTGAAATCTCTCGGCCATCCTCGGGTCTCGGCGCTTCGGTGATCACATCAAAAGCGGCCAATGGGAACCTGCCCGGGTCTGGTGCTCTACCCTGCGGTCCCCTGTTCAGGCAACTGGATTGGTCTGACCTGACGGTTCCAACAGCGCTGGGAAGTTCGAGGTGTCAGATAGATTTATCCGGCGATGAGTCGCCAGCATTCACTCGTACCGTAGCGCCACCATGGGATCGACCTTCGCCGCCCGCCGAGCGGGAAGGTAATTGGAGAGTAGCGTCACACCAACAAGTCCCATCGACACCCACATAAACGTGAGAGGATCTGCAGGTTTCACCGCAAAGAGCATGCTGGCCAGGAACCGGCCAAAGGCCAGCGAACTCCCGATACCGATCGCTAAACCCGCAATCGCTAGCCTCATCCCTTGCAAGACAATCATCCTGAGCACATCGCTTTGCTTCGCCCCCAAGGCCATCCGAATGCCAATTTCACTCGTTCGCTGCGTGACCGAATACGCCACCTGGCCGTAGAGTCCAACTGCAGCGAGCGCGAGCGCCAGCCCAGCGAATAGCGCGAGCAATAAAGAAGAAAAACGCGGCTGTGCCACTGAGGACTCGACGATATCATCGAGCGATCGGAAGGCCGAGAGAGTCTCGTCTTTGTCGACTGCTCTCACAGCATCGTAGAGCGCAGTTTCCAGAGAAGTGGGGTTGGCCGTGGCGCGTACCACCAGATTCATCGTGGGAGCAGCATACTGCGCATATGCCACGTACATCTCAGGCTGTTGCGGATCACTCAGCGCGCTGTGGCTGATGTTTCCGACGATGCCGACGATCTCGCGGTCTGGCAGGCGATCTCCCAACAGCTGAAGGTGACGGCCCAGCACATCCTGCCCAGGGAAGAAATGTTTTGCGAATGCCTGATTGACCAGCAGAGTTCCGGGGCTCGCTGCAGTGTCGTGTCGGTCGAGCCACCTTCCGGCAAGCAGGGGGATGCGCATGGTTGCGAGATAGCCGGGCGTCACCTGGCGGTAGTACGCGTCATCAAATTCACTCGGGCCATAGCTGTGGCCCGGAATCTTGAACGGGCCGTCGCTGTGCTGGCCGGTCAAGGGCAGCTCTGACGTTGCACCGACGGCTTCGATCCCCGGAAAGTGCGTGACTCGTTCCTCAAGTTCCTGCCAGAAGCGCGCGCGATGCGCGGGATCACTGTAGGAAGGGCCGTTCAAGCTGAGCTGTGCGGTCAGAACGTGCCGAGTCTGGAAACCCGGATTGACGTGAACGAGCAGCCAAAAACTCTTGATGAGTAGTCCGGCGCCAACCAGCAAGGTAAGAGAAACTGCGATTTCTCCAACCACCAGCGCGCTGCGGATTTGTCGGTGCGCGGCCGGCGCCGAATTCCGCGCGGATCCTTTCAGTCCGCTGAACCCGCTCGTTGCAATTCGCAGCGCGGGAATCAACCCGAACATTGCGCCGGTAAACAGAGAAATGCCGAAAGCAAAAGCCAACACCTGCGGATTGACATGGACCTCTTGCAGCCGTGGCAGATCCGCCGGCCCGAGCGCTCGCAATAGAGAAACTCCCCAACTCGCGGCCATCACCCCGAAAGCGCCGCCCGGCAGCACCAGCATCAGGGCTTCCACCAGGGCTTGCCGCGTGATGCGGGCGCGGGTCGCCCCCAGAGCTGTACGCACGGCAAATTCTCTCTGCCGCGCAACCGATCGCGTTAAAAACAAGTTGGCCAGATTCGTGCACACAATCAATAACAGCAAGCCAGCCGCTGCCCAGATCACCAACAGCACAGGACGCACCGGTCCGATCAGCACTTCCCGCAACGAGCGCTGCCGCAAGGACCATCCTTGATCGGTGTCCGGATACTTTTCCGCGAGCTGCTGAGCGATCACATCCAAGTCGGCTTGGGCCTGCGCTAAGCTGATGCCCGGCTTAAGTCGCCCGATCACCTTCAGGAAGTGGCCCCCGCGCAATTGCATCAGAAAATGGAAACGCGGCGTCGGCAGCCATATTTGTGCCTGGCTTATCAGGGGAACATCGGTCGGCAGCACACCAATAACGGTGAGGCTCTGTCCATCTAGACGTATGTTGTGCCCAATAATGTTTCCGTCGCCACCAAAGTCGCGCTTCCAGATCCCGTTGCCCAAAATCACGACCTGAGACGTATTCACTTGCTCGTCGCTCTCCTGGAAGTCACGCCCGAGCAACAGAGGAACCCCCAGAGTCTGAAAGAAGCCCGCAGAAACCAGGTTGGTCGTCACTTGTTCGGGCTTATCTCCGGAGAGATTCGAAGGCCCAGCCATGACCGCTTGAGAAAAGCCTGCCATCTGCTCAAAGCTTCGATTCGCCTTGCGATAATCCAGAAAGTCGGCGGGAGAAACCCCGGCGTCGTCGGTCTGCGGCATTTTGCCGTTGAGCCAGACGAGCCGGTCGGGATCAGCAAAAGGCAGCGGGCGCACCACCACAGCCTCAATCACATTGAAGATCGCCGTGTTTACTCCAATGCCGAGCGTCAAGGTAACAATGGCAGTCGTGACAAATCCCGGGCTCCTACGCAATTGCCGAAGCGCGTAGCGAAGATCTTGGGCTAGTCCATTCATCGCGCGACCTCCTGCCGCCAGTTCGGACAAGCACAGCACGAGCACTTGTCCGTCGACGTGCAATTCTCCCACCGTCCGGAGAGGACAATAAACGGTTGAGCGGAAAGGTGGTGCACGTTGAATCTAGAAGACGGAAGCCACCCCCGATGTCCGCTCGTGGAAGACTGTGTCCGGAAGCGGACAGCATCAGGCACGAACTGGCTCCAGCCGTGCCTATTGCTCCAGTGCGTCCAGTTTGGTCCGCCAAGCTTCGCGGGCCACATTTGCGCGTGCCGGTGGCACGGACACCGGAATTCAGCAGTCACAGAAACAACCGGTCATTGTTGTCCCTGAGTACTGCTAGCAAGTTCAACTGGCTAGATGAGCGGCTCTTGAAATATTTCAACCACGGTTTGTTGGGGCAATTCAGGCTCCGCTATAAACAACAAAGTCGGCCGACCGCCTGGAATCTCTGTTGTGGTGGCGGTCGATGGCAAGCTGGTGTGGGCTGATGGATTTGGGGTCGCTGGGAGACACCATTTCAGCCCCATGCACGGTGAGGCGAAACAACCCTGGCTGCAGCTCTGCAAACAAGCTGCAAGTGAGCAAGATCCGCAAAGACTTATCGCACGGGTCGCAGAAATCAACCGCCTTCTGGAAGCGAAAGGCGAACGCCTCAAGAGGCTACGTAATCCACCCGCCATTGACTCTGCCGATTAGGTTCAAACCTGGGCGTATCTGCAGAAACATGGGGCTTGGCTCCAGCACCGGGAGCACGCTACCTGAGAATGGCACCCAGCACCGGTGCCGCGATCTGTCTCAGTTGACGCGAGATCCTTTTCGCTCTTCCCAGTTTGGAATCATTTTCCGCAGCCTCGATCAACCGAGCGCGGATTTGGGCAAGAGCGCGGTCGGTCTCGTCAATCAGAAGCGGAGTAACTGGATTACGCGCCTCTCCCGGTTGCCTGATTGCCTCAGTCTCCACCTCCCGGCAAACGACGGGCGACACCAGAATGTTCGATCCAACTTCAGTTTCGTGAGCCAGTGAAGGTGTCACTGAGCCCACTGCCTCGACTTCTCGACGGATCCGCTCCATAGCGTTTTCTTTCTCTCTAAGCACTTCGTGGAGGTTTCGCACGTTGCCCCCCTGTGGGGAACGGAAGCACGCAAGTCAATATTGCTGCGAAAAGGGCTGCCCCCCACTCCAATCGCTGCCGGGCTGGCTAGCAAGCTGGCTTATCCGTTGCCGTGCGACAGTCCTGATTATCCATGGTTCCAGCGTTGCATCGCCACACGGAGAGGCCACTCCACAACACGTCCTGTACAAAAGCGCATGCACTTTCCAGCCTGTTTCACGTCGCGGGCAGCATCACTCATCACTCACTGGAGTGAACTGGCGACTGCCGAGAAGACGTTGTTGGTGTGCGAACCGACGAGCCGTAACGTGCCGATGACCACCACGAGGATGGCCGCGAGCATCACGGCATATTCTGCGATGTCTTGACCTTGTTCGTCAGCCCAAAGTTTGAAAAAGAAGCTCATAGACCATCTGCTCCGGGTCGGGACCTTAACCGAGAAACGGGCGGTTCCTGGCCCTGGTCCGAAACGCAGCACAGCGTTGCGGATCTGGCGCACGGACGTACTCAGCTAGATCTGGGTTATCGATATACCACCGGCCCTCCGCCAAAGAGGTCGGCAAAGCTTGGTGACGATATCCGGCTTGAAGAGGAAACTAAATGAGGCAGTTTCTGTAGGAAGCAGGGGGAAACACTGTATATCCTCGGGCAACGGTCTTGGCCTCCGCGTCGTAGCAGATCCATGTCGATCGGATCGAAGTTAACGACCAGATTCTGGCGGATAACGAAGACCGCGAAATGCGGTGAGAAATAACCGATCGACCGCGGAAGAAGCGGAGAGCTACCACGATCTGAGCCGAGAGGAGTTCCCGTGCATGTTGGGAAGGAGGCCGCTAGTCTAGGCACAGGCGTGCTCTGGTGGAACTGAACTCCAAGCTGTGGTGGCCATCGAACGATCCGTGACTCGGCCTCAGGAGAGTCACCGGACCAGCATGCTTTCTGAGCTGCCGCAATACTCTTTTTCGGCCATACGGCAATTTCAATTGTCCACAAACAGCACAATCTGAAAACCTACATTCGCCTGGGTACAAAGAACGGCGGCACTCCATCTCCCATCACCAGCCTTCGCGATCCTCAACCGACTGAGGCTTATGACGCGAATGCTGGTACACCCAACCGCAGCGAGGGCGATCGCATCTCGTGGATCCTCGGGCCGCACTGCGGGATAATGACGAGAATCAACGCATTTTCGTTACGCCGAGCCTGCCCCAGCGATCGAGGAACGGGAAGAATACAGCGCCGCGCTTACCCGTTTGTAACGACGTCATCATCTACGGCGAAGGATGCTTCAACAAGTGAGGTTCTCGAGTCAAGAACGGGTTTTGTTTTGTCCAGTATCCTTCGGATTCCACGCTTATTGGCTGCGAGGTGTACTTCGGCTGATCCACAGAGTGTGTTCATCACGGTGGGCACTGAAGGTAGCGGGTGTCGATGGCGCCGTGCACCTGCGCATCCTTCATTACGCCAAGACATGCGCGATCGGGAATCCTGGTGCTCGCCAGAACGGAATCGCGTCTGAACCGGTAGAGAATTTACCTGAGCTCATCTACATGAACTACCGGATTGCTGCGAAGTTGAAGGCGAGTACAATCCGGCTCTCTCCACAGTAGCTGGAGGGCGGGTTGGGGCCTTATGTTAAGAGACACCAACGTCCACGTACCTGTCACGGCCCCCCTAGATACGCCGATGGCGGGGAAAGCCACAACCCTGGAGCGAAGAACATATTGGCCGCCAAAAGCTTATGAGAACGAGTCCGTGTGCGCGTAAGGACGGCGCCCCTGGGAGATGGGGATGATTTCTCTCTGGGCCACGGGTTTGGCTGAATAAGGACGCGTAGACCGGTTGCTGATTTGCAGTGCTCCTGGCAGCCATTCCCAATTGATCGGCACCCCTCGATTCATCGAACGCTGTCCCGGCGAACTGTGCATAGCTCGAACCGGTAGAGATTCCCAGGAGATGGCGAGCGTATTTGCCGAAGCCCCAAAGTAAGGACGTGGCCCGCGTTCTCGACCGCAACGCTCTCTAGAGCGGCGGATCGCTGTAGTTAGTTTCTCCCCCAACTGGAAGAGAACTCGCGATGTTATCCGGAATCGCGATGAAGAGGTCGCATAGGGAGTTCCCGTGCCCCCGTTGTGGAGCACGGGAATCGACCGGAGGCTGCCAGCACGTCCAGCAGTGCGCACAGGCACTTGCCCGGCAGGAAGGCAGATCTGGGGAGGAACTTGTCCACCTGCGGGAATATTCCCCCACGTTGCTGGAGGCCGTTCTCGAAGTGCTCGATCTACTCAACGTCGGCGTGGCCATGACGAGTCTCTCTCGCCAATTGTTAGTAGCCAATCGGACGGCCGAGCAGATCCTTGCCGCTGGCGACGGGCTTGAACTGAGTCCCTTTGGGGAACTCTATACCCCGCGGGAAAGTTGCAGTCCGAGCCTCAGTGCACTCATGGAACGTGCCGCCGAGGCCTCGTTGCTCGGAACTCCGCGACCCGCGGACACGGTGCTAACCGTTCAACGGTCCTCTGGCAAGAAACCTCTGAAGTTGGTCTTGCACACTAGCAGCCCAAGACTGCGGGAATCGGCCACCCGGGAAGGGGTCACCCTATTGTTGATCGTAGATCCCGACTCTTCAGTCGAAGCCGACGAGGCCGAGGTCCGTCAACTCTTTGGGTTGACTCCCAACGAGGCCCGTCTTGCCAGCCTTCTGATCAAGGGTAAGAGCCTCAAACAGTGCTGTGACCAACTCGAGATCCGTGTTTCCACGGGCCGCATGCATCTCGAACATTTATTTTCCAAGACAGGCGTACACCGCCAAAGCCAACTGGTCGCGCTACTGTTGAAGAGCGTATTCAGTCGGATTGGTCGGCGTGCCGCGTGAGTTCAGTCGCATGGACGGCATTGCTGTTGCGTCCAGCGAAAGAACTTGGCGCGCGGTCAATGATCGCAGGAATGGCAGTATATAGAGTAACTAAGGCGGAAAGCTATTGCCTTAATCTACTCCCGGCTGTGGAGACTTAGCTGTAAGGAGACGTGGAAGTACACGTGACAAGTTTTTTTAGTTTGTCAACCGTTTAACGGTAGACAGCCTTAAGTGACCTTTTGTAACTTAGCCAGCGTTCAAAACCAGAATCCCCCTTCTGGCGAGCACGAATCCCCCCCCCAGTACATCAGTCGAGGACAGTCGTCTCTGCGTCCTGCGTTCGTAGCATTGAAACAGTATCGATGGGATCCGACGGAGGACAATTACGGCTGGCGAGCACGCCAAGCTGTTCGCGGACAGTCGCTATGAGTGCCGCCAGCTCTCTTTGCAGACTCTCAGCCGATAACAGAACAAAAAGGTGTTCGGAAGGAGGCCACAAGTCATGACAAAGCTGTCCCAGGTTTGGTTGCCGATACTTTTACTGTGTCTTGCGACGGCCGCCGTTGCCCAGAGCCCGAAAGCTCAGGGGGGTGGGTCGTTCATGGTGCAGTGTCCCACTAGCACAGTCTGGCACCCAGGGAGCGCCGTGCTGGGCTATGACCCCACACAGCAAGAAGGATCCTACACGGGTCCGAAGTCCGTGACTGAAACAGTGAACGGCGCGTCATTGCAGTACACCATCAACGGGGGCGCGATCAAGTGCCAGGAAATTTCCGGTGGTGACGGTTTCATGACGGAGGCGGATGGGAACCAGACGTTTATGTTCTCCTTTGGACCGCTCTCCGGCATCGACGCCATCAGGCATGGTCAGCCTGGCACTCAGTTTGCTGCGGTTTTTAACAACCCCTACAACGCACCCAGCCTTCCGAGCACGCCCAATTCACCTGATCCCACGTACGACCCGAGTCGTCCCGTCAGCTTGAACGGCGCGGTTACCGATCCTGCCGCCATCATGACCATAGGAGTGCTGAATGGGAATCTTCCCATGCCTTTGGCCGCATTCGATGAGGATGACGAGTTCTTCCTGACGCTCAGCAACGTGGGCATGATCATGCGCCCCGACCTGTTCGAGCAGCACACGGTGCACTTCCACGGTTACCCGAATGCCTCCTCTTTCTATGATGGCGTTCCGGATGCTACCTGGGCCATTAACATCGGCGGCAGTGCGACTTACTACTACCTGGCGCCCGATGCTGGAACCTATTTCTATCACTGCCACATCACGCCTCCCGAACACCTGCAGATGGGAATGGTGGGACAACTCTACGTGCGCCCACGCCAGAACCGAGTACCGGTGGGCAACAGTCTTTACGCCTCGCTGCAGCTTCAACAGAATGACCTGCGAACCGCTTGCAACACCGGATTGCCCGGGCAGACGGCTACCGACATCCTCTGCTCTACGCCTCTGCCGGCTGTCAACAACGCCGCCACTCAAGTCGTGGATCCGTTCGCGGGAGTAGATCCACGCATCCCAGCCGGCACACCGTACAAGTACGCCTACAACGACGGCGACGCTTCGACCCGCTATGAGGTTGATGTACCCATCCAAATTCATGGTTTCGATCCCAACTTTCACTTCGTGGGCATGACCTTCAACCCGGAGGGATTTGCTGACATGAAGGATAAGTATTTCCTGCTAAATGGCCGCAGCTATCCCGATACCGTGGGTGTTCCCGGCTACGCCGGTGGTCCCAGCGCTGGCAGTAGCAACCCCGACGCGCGCTCGCGTGCGATGGGAACAGAAGATTCGGATGGACTAACGCGTTACTCCCAGCCGCTGCCGTCCCTGGTCACCCTTATTCAAGGGGAAAGGGCGCTACTGCGCTTATCGGACCTTGACGTCACGGAGTACCAAACGCTGGCATCTCTTGGGATCCCGATGCAGTTAGTCGGTTTCCAGGCAAAGCTGTTGCGCGACCAGGCTGGAAACAACCTTCCCATCATCACCAACTCGGTGACGTTGGGCGGTGGCGAATCGCTGGATGTGATTCTGGACAGCACGGGCGTTGCCCCGGGCACTTACTTCCTGTACACGCCGAACCTTGACCACCTGTCGAACGACGCCGAGAACTTTGGCGGGCTGATGACCGAGATCCAGGTGTGTGCCTCAGCCAGTGCGTGCACTTTCTAGGAGAGCAGCCATGACTTATTGGAACGCGAAAAAGCGAGATGACCTAGGGGGACTGACCGCTGCTGCGATCATAGTGGTGGCCTTGCTGCTCCCGCCCCTGTCGTATGCGGCAACGCCTGGGATAACCGGAACGACTTTCAATCTGGCAGCCAGTTCTATTTATATAACCCAGCCGGACGGAGCGATGATCTACTCCTGGGGCTACGGGTGTGCCCCCGGGTTCACCCCCACCTACCTCCCTCCCCAATTCGCGTCGGGGGGTTTCTGCCGGGCGGGGCAAGTGCCGGGCCCCACCTTAATTGTCACCGAGGGGCAGACAGTCACGGTAAACCTTACGAACAATTTGCCGGCGCCTGTCGGTAATACGTCAATCGTGTTCCAAGGCTTTCAGGTGACAACCGGGGGTGGCATGCCCGGCTTGATCACGGCAGAGGCGGCCCATGGTGGTTCGGTGAGCTACACCTTCGTGGCCACGACGCCCGGGACGCATGCTTATTACAGCGGAACAAAACCCGATTTGCAGATCGAGATGGGTCTTTATGGGGCAGTCATCGTTAGGCCCAACACCGTACCCGCTGGTTGTTCGGCCATCGGATCGGACGTCCAGCTACTGGGGCATAGCGATTACCGGCTGGCTGCCTCTGCTTACGATCACCCCGCGACCTGCTACGACCGCGAATACTTGTTCCAGTTCATGGAGCTGGACTCCAGAATCCACAAGCAGGCTGAACAGCAGGTACAGGCAATCGCAAGTTGCGTTCCGACTGCTGGCGGCCTACCTTGCCCTACAACGCTCGAGGTCAGAACCGAACCCTATCATCCTAACTACTACATGATTAACGGGCGTTCCATGCCGGATGACATGGACCCCGACTATGCGCCCAATTATCCCAATCAACCTTACAACGGCAACCCACACATGCACCCGGGGGACTTGGTGCTGTTGCGAACGATCGGGCAGGGGCGCTGGGAGCATCCCTTTCACCAACACGGAAACCACACGCGCATTCTAGCGCGCGACGGGAACCTGATCCTGAGCCAGACAGATTCCGCGAAATTGGGCGGACGCATGGAATTTACGACCGACACCTATCCCGGCCAGACCTACGATGGAATCTTCTATTGGTCGGGCAAAGGACTGGGCTGGGATATTTACGGGCACACGCCCGGTAGCGCGGGAAGTCCGCCGTGTGTGGCGGACATCAACGGGTATTACACCGCCGCCAGCGGCGCTCCCCTTAGCGCGCCGAACTATTACGAGTGGTGCGCCGACCACAACCACCCCTTAGAGACGAATCCGGTCGGTCACGTGGGTGGCGGCGGTCCCGCGACGCTATTCGATCCGCTCATCGTCACCAATGGCCTGTGGTACAACGGCACACCTTACCTCGGGCCCGATGCTGTAAACCGTTCGCGCGGTCCGACCCCCTTGCCTCCTGTCAAAAGCACCATGAACCCAACCGAGGAGTCTGGAATCGCTTTCATGTGGCACTCGCATAACGAGCGCGAGATCACCACCAACGACGTTTTCCCAGGCGGGATGATGATGATGCTGCTGGTGGACCCGCCGGTCTTTTTCATCGACGAAACACTGTAACGAGGAGAATGGCAATGCGATCCAATCATCTCGTAGCGGTCCTGAAGACGGCAGTGCTGGCAGTGATCATTCTCCTCTTGGCTCGAGGCACAGTCTCGGCCCAGTCGGTCAGTCTGACCGCGACCAGACAGACGACCATTCTGCCCGACGGCAACATCGTTCCCATGTGGGGCTGGGTATGCGGCACGGGCACGGCTGCCGCAGCCGGCGGTGCGACCTGTTCAGCGATGAACGGCCTGGCGCAGACCACCGTGACAGTGGGCACGACGACGAGCACGCCTTGGCAGCCGCCGTTGATCACCCTGCCGGTGGGCAGCGCCTTGACCATTACCCTGGCTAACAGCCTGCCGGTCGAGACATCGTTGACGATTGTGGGCCAGCAGGGCGGCGGTCTGGGAGCACCGGTCAGAGAATCCGCTGCGCGTGTGCATGCGACCCAGACCCAAAGCACCTGGCCGATACAGGGCGGGGTGAGTTTTACGCCGCCGGCTCAAGGGGCGCGCGTAAGATCGTTCGTTCCAGAAGCTGTGGCTGGCGGAACGCAAATGTACACGTGGGCTGCTTACAACCCGACCACGGGACAGGGCTTAAAGCCAGGAACCTATCTCATCGAGACCGGGACCTACCCTTCCATCCAGGGACCGATGGGACTGTACGGAATCCTGGTGGTTTATACGCCGGCCGCCGCAGGCGGCAGTGCGTTTGGTCCAGGCACGGCCTATTCGAGTACGGTCGCGCCAGTTTACAGTATCCATTATGATGCGGCCGTTCCTCTGCTATTGAGCGAAATCGATCCGGTGCAGAACGCGGCGGCCGACGCGGTGGTTTGCCCTCCAACGGCGGCTGGAACTTGCACTCCCACAACCCCATCGGCAAGTGTTGAGACGGCTGCGTGGAATCCTTCCTGCGGCGCGATGCATGCCTGTTATCCGCCAGCGGTGGACTACACTCCGCTGTACTACCTCGTCAACGGCGTGGCCTTCAGCAAAGATGCGCTCGCGGCCTCGGCGATTCAGACACCCGCCACCGCCTCGACCGGCAATGTGCTGCTGCGTTTCGTGAATGCCGGATTGCGCATACATTCTCCGTCGGTGGCTGGGCTGAACATGTCGCTCATCGCGGAAGATGGCAATGTTCTGCCCGACGTTGTGCTGGGCGCTGCCAATACAACGCCGAATCTCAAAGTCAGGGTTCAGAGTAACGTCTTCCTGCCCGCGGGCAAGACACACGATGTGCTGATTAACCCTGCCAACAATGGTACGGCGACCGCTGCGCCGAGCGCCTTCACCCCCGGCAATTACCAGCTCTTTGACCGCGAGCTGAGCCTGTCGGGTAACGCGTCGGGGCATGACACGGGCATGCAGGCAATCCTCCAAGTAGCGGGAGGTGCCGCGCTGACCAGTGCGACTGCTGCGGCCAGCAATGACACCTACTATTGCGCCCCCGGCGTGACCCTTCTTGTGTCTGACCCGGGCAGAGGCGTGATCGCCAATGATGTGAACGTCTACGGCGTGACTCTCACGGGGAATCCTGCTAACAACACGTTGACGCCGTTTGGTGGTGGTTCCCTCGCTTTGAATCCTGACGGTACCTTCACCTACACGCAGCCCGCGACGAGCGCGAGCTGCGGAGGCACGTTCACCTACTATGCAAACGGCAATACGGCGGTCACGGCCACGGTCACCATTAGCCCGTCGCCGACGCTCGCTGCCAAGCCGACGGCCAATCCCGACAGTTACACCAGCAACATCTCGAGCCTGCTACGGGTTGCTGCCCCGGGTGTTCTCAGCAACGACACGGATCCGAACCAATATCCGTTATGCGCGGCTCAGACGGGCTCAACCAGCTGTCCTACGACAGCGCAGACCATCACAGCAGGAGGAGCCAGCATATCCCTGAAACCGGATGGTTCCTTTACGGCAACACTGGCGACACCGCCAACCAGCGGAAGTTCTGTGGTCAGCTTCCAATACTTGGCCATCAACTCGGAGAAGCAGGTCAGTAGTCCGACCACCGTTACCCTAACCTTCCCAGCAGGCAGCGGGCTTCAGGTGATCGTCCAGGACGCAAAAACTCCTGCGATGAAACTCACCGATTACAAGTGGATCATCGAGCAGGACCGTACCTTCCACATCGACCCGGCATGCCAGCAGAACGGGGCTGGCGGGACTAAGCCCGCTAGCTGCCCCGCGGGCGTACCGCCGACGTTGGGCACGAACTTCCACACCAGCTATATGCCGGTGGTGGCGGTCGGTTGCACTGGGCCACAAAGCTGCGAGCGGGCGCAGACCGTCTACGATCCAGTTTCGAAGAGCCATGTCCCCGCAGTCTGTGACGGCGGGATTTGTGTGCCGGTGGCTGGAAGTGCCTATCTGCCTACCTCGCTACCGAGCCAGGTAGGCCTGCCCACGACAGACGTAAACGGCAACCCGGTGTATTACTACATTTCGGTCCTGCCGGGTGACGCCGCAAATTCGTTCAAGAGCGGAAATGCGTCCCCACCAAACTCCACTTGCTTTGCGGCGGGTACTTGCGGGCACACCATGGGAGGCGCTCCCATCAGCCCAGCTTGCACAACCAGCGGCACGACGTCCACGTGCACGCTGCCGACGAGTGTGACGGTGAACGTAGAACCCAACCCGTTGCCCACGGCCACGGTTACCGTGCACGTGTTCGAGGACGACTTCCCGCTCAACGGCGAACCCGACACCGGGGGAGGGGCTGACGCTTTCCCAAGTCAAGAGGTGGGGCTGGGAGATTTCCAGGTCGAACTCTGGGACGACGCGGGCGGTAGCGGCGACGCCACCGGACAGATGACCTACGACATGTTCAACGAGCCGTTGAGCAATTCCCTGAATGGAACGATGGACCCACAAACCGGTTTGGACTCATGTCCGATTTCTAACAATGGGAGTCATAACGTTGGAACTCTCGGGCCTGGGGGCACGGTTCCGGTGGGTGTAATCGTGGTCTGCCCGAAGTACGAGTCCGACGGCAAGACCCTGTCGCCACTGGTCGGCCAGGCGGTCATCAGGAACCTGATGCCGGGCAGATTCGGAGTTATCGTGCATCCCGGGGCCACCAGAGAAGCTAGGGGAGAGGAATGGCTCCAGACCAATACCTTGGACGGCACCCACTTCCTGGACTCTTTCGTCAAGATGGCTGAACCTGCCTACTTCCAGGAATTCGGACCGGGGGGCTACCACGTGTTTATGGGAATGGCCAACCCCCAGATTATTAACGGTCGACTAAGGGGAATATGCACCGCGAGTGCTACCAATCCCACTCCGCCAGCTTGCCGGAACACGGTCAAAGGTCAAGTCACGAACCTGCACCAGGGGCGTTCGCCGAGTGAGCAGCTTTTCAGCAGCGGTGTCTTCGCCCAAGGTAATGCAGGCAATTACGCGCCCTTGAACTACACCACTTGTTTCGCTTCTCTGGGCGATTCTGACGGCGAGACGTTTGCCTTCACTAAGTGCGATCAAAATGGCAACTTCACGTTTACCGGGATTCCCGACGGCAATTGGGGGCTGGTGGTCTTCGATCAGTGGCTTGACCTGATCGTGGACGGATCGAGCAAATCTGTGAACGTAAAGGGCGGTCAAACCCTCAACCTCAATTACTCGGCGTTCACGTGGCAGACGCACCTCTGGATGAACACCTTCATGGACTTGAACGGGAACGGCATCCAGGATCCTGGGGAGCCGGGACTGGCTCAGATTCCGAACAGGGTCCGGATGAGGAACGGCAAATTCAACAATTCCGCGCTCACCGACCTGAACGGCCAAGTCCACTTCGACGAGACCTTCCCCCTGTTCAACTGGTACGTGACGGAGACGGACAACACGCGCTTCAAGAGCACCGGTGTGCATGTGGTCGACGACGCTGGCGGACAGGTGGACGGCCCCGCGAGCGGCGGTTTCGCTACGGCCGGAAACGGCAACGGTGGTCCATATCAGGGATTATTGAACTCGAAGGAGACCTTCTCGCTTCCCACGGGTCTGCGAGTGCCCGGCGCCGTGTACTGCGGAGCAGGGGATGCGGCGTGCGCCCGGACGAATCTTGGTACGAACCCGAGCGGGGGCGGTCCAGGCGGGTCGACGGGCCGAGTTGATCCCGGCTCAGTCGTCGCGGAAGGCTGGCAGGGCGGTGTCGGCCAGTTTAACGTCATCGACTGGGGCAAGAAGCCCTACGTCACAAACGAGAATGGTGGCATCCGCGGCCACGTGGTGTACAGCTCGACCCGGCCTTTTGACGATCCGAATCAACTCTTCCAGAACCTCTGGGAGCCGCTGGTTCCAGGCGTCACCGTCAACCTCTACGCCGAGGGCACGGGTCCGGATGGGACCCAAACGCTGACTCTGGTGGATACGACCACAACCACCAGCTGGGATGCTTGGGCTCAGGGCTTCCGAGCCGCCGGTGTGCCTAATATGAACTGCCCCGGCCAGGATCCAGCCGATCCATTCTTCAGCTACACTCTGGCGGGGACTCGCAACTACTTGAGCCCCACTGCGGCGTTGCCGAACAACTCGCAGTACAAATGCTACGACGGCTATCACAACCTCAACCAGGTGCAACCCGCACCTTACGACGGCCAGTACCATTTCCCGAGTGCGGCGTACATTGCGGCTCACCCCTTGACGGCCGCGCAGCAGGCCGGGGGGCAGACTCTGGTCAGCCTGCCTCCCGGCAAGTATGTGGTGGAGGCTGTGACCCCGCCGAGCTACGAGATCGTCAAGGAGGAAGATAAGAACATCCTCATCGGTGACAACTTCATCGCTCCGGTGACGCAGCAGTTCGCCGCGATCTCCAACATCTTCATCGTGCCCGACCAGGCATCGATTACCTCATACAACGCTGCTTATGGAACGGGCGGCGGAGCCACGAATCCGACCACGGATCTGGGCCGCACCAGCATCGGCGGCTTTGGCCCCGGTGGCCTGATCGTGATGCCGGCGCCCTGTGTGGGCCAACTCCGCATCGTACCGGATTTCATGAGCATCTCCCCGGAATCGGGCGAAGTTGCGCCCTTTGCCGGTGCAGCTCGTCGTCTCTGTGACCGCAAGGAACTCGTCCTCGAGGACCAGATGCAGGCTCAGACCGACTTCTTCGTCTGGACCAAGACGCCGGCTGCCTCGCACGTCACGGGCTTCATCTCGGATGACTTCTCGTCCGAATTTGACCCGGCCGCTCCGGCTTTCGGCGAGAAGTTTGCTGTGCCAAACTCTCCTATCTCGATTAAGGATTACAACGGCCTGGAGATCTCCCGCGTTTACTCCGATCAGTGGGGCATCTTCAACGGAATGGTGTACTCGACTTGGCAGGTCAACCCGCCGAATCCGACTGGGTATGCTCCCAACATGATGGTCACGTGCATGAATGACCCGGGTCCAGTCCTGGACACGCGCCCTGGCTCCCCCACGGTCGGGCAGATGGTCACCGATCCTATGTACAACCCGAACTACAGCAACTTCTGTTACGAATGGCCATTCATGCCGGCCGATACCACTTACCTGGACACGCCGGTGGTTCCGACCGCAGCGTTCGCGGAAGGGTATAACCCACCGGACTGCGCGTACCCGGATGCCACTCCAGCGATCCTGAGAGTGGACGGAGATGGCCCCGGGCCTTGGGTGAGCGGACCCGGCCACAAGCTAACCATTACGGCGCTCGGCGACCAGCTTGTGCCCAACCACGCGTATTCAGGTCCTGCGGCAAGCACTGCCCCGTACAACCTGAAGTTCATTACGCGGCATTATGGTTTCGGAACGGCTCGGGGTGACGTCACCGTCGGTGGGGCTCACGTGCCGGTTACAGGTTGGAACGACACAACGATTACCATTAACACGCCAGGAAATCTTCCGCTCTGCGCCAAGCAGCAAGTGGGCTACTCCGGCACGCGCTGCGGTGAACTGGTGATCACGGCAGCCAACGGCAAGACAAGCATTGATACCGTCACGGTCACGGTTGGCGGCAAGGCTCCCACGGTTGTCAACGGGGAGAATGCCTCCAACAACGCCATCCAGCAGGCGATCGATCAGGCGAGTCCTGGCGACCTCATCATCGTTAACGGAGCGTTTGCGCCGAGCACGACCGCCCCGAGCGGAACAACTTGCGCTGGAGTCAGCACAGCCACCGCTACCTGTATCCCGACGGCTGCCACCTACAACGAGATGTTGCTCATGTGGAAGCCAGTTCGGTTGCAGGGCGTGGGCGCGGCCTCTAGTGTCGTGAATGCCAACGCTCACCCCGCCGGCAAGCTGCTAGATCCGTGGCGCCAGCAAGTAAACTGCCTGTTCGGCTTGGCCTTGGACGGTGGTTTCATCAGCAACACCCACCCTTACGATCCCACCGGCACATTCTCGTGTACGACGGCGATGCAGGGTAAGGTGGATCCGATACCGATGGAGCCCGTTGTCGGCTGGGACGCCACCCTCAACGGTAATATTGCGGAACTCTTGCAGGAACCCACGTTGATGGGAGCCTACGAAGGCGCCGCCATCACCGTTCTCGCCAAGGGCTTGGAGAATAACAACACTGCTAACTGCAATGCTATCAGTAACGCCAACTGCATCCCCCTTAACAGCACGACGGACTGCGCGACCAGCTCACCGTTCTACACCAGCAACTACCTTTGCAACCCATCGCGTGTCGATGGCCTGAGCTTCACCAACAGTTCGCAAGGCGGCGGAGGTATCTTCCTCCACGGCTGGAACCATTACACGGAAGTCTCTAATAACCGAGTGTTTGCCAATGGGGGGACTCTCGGTGGCGGCATCGTTGTAGGCCAGTCGGAAACTCCACCCGCGCTCCTCGATTCGACTGGGCTCAGCCAGCTGCCCTTCTTGCTCAACCACGATGTGTATGTGCATCACAACTCGGTCACCGGGAACACTGCCTACGGCGACGAATTGAATTCAACTTCGCCAGCCTCAGCCGGAGGGGTGGTGATCTGCGATGGTTCTGACTACTACCGCTTCCAGTACAACTGGGTGTGCGGAAACCTGAGCACGGCTGACGGCGGTGGTGTCGCTCACTTCGGCTTCAGCTACAACGGCGACATCGAGTACAACTGGATCATCAACAATCAGAGTGTAAACCCGACGCTGGCCACCCACGGCGGTGGACTAGTCGTCCAAGGCGTACCTCCAGATGGGCCTATTTGCGAGGGGGCCGGGGTCGACCTAGATTGTCCTCCAGCGCTCTCTGACGGCACCGGTCCTAACCTCGTGATTAACGCCAACGTGATCATGGGCAACACCGCCGAGAGTGGTAGTGGCGGCGGTGTACGGTTGCAGCACGTGAACGGAACCGATGTGCAGCGCAACCCCAACAACTCGAATAACTGGTACCAGGTCACGCTTACCAACAACGTCATCGCGAATAACGTGGCCGGCTGGACGGGAGGCGGGGTGTCGCTCCACAATGCGGTGAGGGTAAACTTTATCAGGAACACGGTGGCATCGAACGACACAACTTCTTCGGCGGGAGTACTGTTCGATACGGGCGGAGCGCCGAATGCGAACGTGCCTCCTCCGGGCTGCGACCCGAATTCACCTCCTAGCGCAACCAACAACTGCTCAAATACCGCCATCACTCAGTCCAACTTCCTGCCGGCAGGGCTGGAGACCGAACCTCATGACGGAACCTTGTTGGCGGCGTTCACTAACCCGAGCGTGGACTGCGGCTTGGGCCATTCGCAATGTACGAGGTTCTCGAACCCGCTGCTGGCGGCGGACATCTTCTGGCAGAACCGCACATTCCGCATCACCACCGGTGCGATTCCAACTACGCCGAGCTTGCAGACGACGGTGCAACTGGTTCCGAGCTTGACGCAAAGCGCTACGGGCACTTGCCCGGGCGGAGCGAACTATTGGGACATTGGCGTATACGGTGATGCGTCGACCACCAACCATGGCTCGGGATTGACGCTCAGTCCCTTTGCCTCGATTTTGACCAACACCAGCGGTTACAACGCTACGAACAGTTCGACCAACCCCGGCTTTGTACACCAGTACTGCAATGGTTCGCGCGTACCACCGGAGATTGCGCCGCTGCTCTGCTCGGGCCCCAACGGCAATGCCAATGCTCCCGGCTGCATACAGCCTGGAACAGTAGGCGTGTCCATGACCGTGCCTGCGGGTGTTCCGGATATCAACCAGTTCTACCCGGCGTTTACCCTGAGCCCCGCGGCCACGGTGGATGAAGGCAACAACTGGATCAACATGTTCTACGGCCCGTTGTCGTACGCCAACTCGACGACCACCACCACTCCAGGTACAGCGCAGGCGCCACTCGGTAACTACAATCACTCAGTCCCGATGATAGGAGCTGCTGCCTATTCGGTGAACCCACAATGATCGGAGGGCTGCAAGCACGGCAGAGAATGCTGCTCGCGGGCTTGCTCGCGAGCAGCATTCTCGTTCCCCTTTCACTGCCTGCAGCCCAGGGCGAAGGTGGGCCGGGGATAACACCATCCGCTAGTGCTACTCCAGCCCCTCCGCTGGTTAGCGCGCTGTCGCCTTCAAGAAGCACACGTGGAGCGATGATGTTTAGGCGTATTTGGGGTGTCGACGACCTCCAGGTCAAACAAATCGCCTCGGGTGAATTGATTCGGTTCAGCTGGCGAGTGGTGGACCCGATAGCGCCAGGTCGCCACACCAGAGAACGGGCGCCAATATTGGATGATCTTCTTTAATACGCGTCGGGCTGTGAAACCCGGAAGTCAAGTCGACGTCCTGATTGGCAAGTTTCGCGCTAACGGACTCACAGTAGAGTAGCGCAGGGCAGGCTTACTCCCCCCCAAGATCAGGGTCTCGCAGGTGCCCCTCGTTCGTGCGCTGATACACATTCGGCGCCGCACGAAGATGACCGCCCCTCCAATAGCAGAGAAAAACGCTATGTGTCGCTGCTCGGACACGACTGGTATCCGCCGGAACGTAATCCTTGCTTTCGATCCAATCGAGATGGACCTCAGCCCAGGGGATGACAAGCTTCGAGTTGGCCGCCAGCGGCCAACTGCCATCGGGTACCTACTCCGTCCAAGTCATCGCCTTCACGACGGTGAACGCGACCTACGCTGGGAACGCGACGCTGGGGCCGGAGCCGACGAGTCCGCTGGCCAGGGCTACAAGTCCGGCAATTTCACGTTCAGCCAACCGCAGACGCTGCCCGGTCCGAGTGATCTACTTCTCGGCGTGCGAGGCCTCGAAGCGCGGGTGCGTACCGAATGCCCTGGGGAACATCTACACCGCCACGATTCAGGGTGTGCCCGCGGCATGGAACTCCCGGTTAGGATGGTGGTTCTCGGCGATGACTGACTCTGCGGCACTCGACAACCCAATCTGGCACGCATTGACAACGGCTCATCAACCAATGGCGCGGGGTGCTGGCCTCGCTCGTCGTCATCCGAGCGAGGTATTAACTTCAGAGAAAAGCTCTTGCCGGATAGAGGCACGGCAAAGCCTGGACTGCCCACTGAAGACGATCAGGAGGGGAGGCCGCTCTGGGCGTGAGCTTGGCTGGCCCGCCTCGAGGTGATGAACGGCCACTTGGCAATGAGAAGGAGCCCGCGACTACCTCACAGTACGCTTACTAATACGCTCACGTGGGTGTAGTACGCTTACTCCCCACGTAGCGCCAGCGGGCGGCTGTCCATGACCCGCAACCACTGGCGCATTCAGGACCGCGTCCAGCGGATGCTCGCTTGTTACTTGCGAACCGGTGTCCGTAGCCGTAGCACCGGATCACCAAACAAAATGTAAGTTCGTCGCGCGTCCGCATCGGTGATGGTCGCCTTCGCTTTCCTGATGGCCTCTCCCAACGTCAAAGAAGGTCGGCTGAAAAGCAACCTGACGACATTCTGATCCATCTGCACTTGGGGCTCGGATTGGGCCAATCCGGAAGAAGCCCAGACGGCAACCGCCCCGCCATTTTTCGACAGCAGGAGAGCCTCTGCCAGGCTTTGGGTGTACACGTCCTGAAAGAAGCCGTTCAGACAATTCATGGCAAGGAACAACGGAAGACGGGTGCCGTTGGACAGAGTCGACGCCGTCGTGCCGTCCAGCAGGTCGTCGCCCGACCAGATTTCCACTGACCCGTGCCCGATGTAGTTGACGAGCAGTTTTCCACTGTTGATAGCCTCCAGGACCTCTTGTCTCGCCGTATTGGCATCCAGGTCGCTCGCGAAGATGTCTGTGACAGTCATGGACTTGGGAAGAAGGGCGTTGATCGACCGGCTATCGTGGGAGAAATCGGAGACGTCGTCGTTGCGATCAGCAACCAGCAGCGACTGGTTCGTCCAGTCTCCGCGAGACTGGTCTTTTTCGTAGCCCAGGATTTTTCCCACCACGGTGCTGGCTTCATCGATGGTGCGCACCGGCAGACGGCCAGTAGCGATCTCGGGCAGGCCATGGTTGGCAAAATCGGAAAACCAGTCGTCCGACGCTGTTTTAAGCTCGGAGGTCAAGATGAGCTTGGTGGGGACGAAATCAAAGAATCCGAAGCCGAGATAGTTACGCGGATCGACCGAAGCATCGCCCACGAGCAAAAGGTATCTGGGTTTGTTCACCCATCTCCCGGTGGCAGCCTTCAGGAGGGCACGGATCGCAGACGGACTAGGTTCCCCGAAATTGAACTCGTCATAGAGTTGATCCACCGGAACGAGCGCCACGGTTTTTCCCTGGTCGCGTCGCAACCGAACCAGGGGGCCGAGCGAGCCGACAAAGTCCGGATGCGAGATCACGACGACTTCGGCCCCGGTTTGCGCACTGTGCCAGCTGGAAGGGTGGTTGCGAATGACCTGCCATGGCTCGGCAATCTGCTGGTCCGATAGCGCGAGCAGGATGTGCGTCCCGGGAACTGACTGCGGTATTTTCAGTCGAACGAGGTAACCGGCATTGTCAGCATCGACTTCGGGTACAAGCTCCACGACCTGCGCGGGATTCGTGAGGTCAATCATTCGGCTCGGGCGTTGGTCGAAGCCATGCACCACAATTTGGTCCCCCGCCTCGGCCGTGAACTTCAGCGAATCCGATTGCGCGGTGTAGGCGCGGGGATAGGTGAGCTTGATGTGATCCACCAGGCTGAGGTCGCTCGCGCCACCTTGAGCGGTCAGAGTCACTGTGTTCACGTCTGTCTGCAGGACACCCCGGGGCACCCGCAGGGTAACCTTGCCCAGGCCTTGGCCGGTGAAGCTCAGTTCTCCGAGGCTCGCCCCGTTCATGCTCACCGAGACGTTGTGTGGCGCTCCCGCGGTCACGCCCTGCAGCGCAACCTCAAGCTTCAGCTCGGCGATGGAGCCGGATGCAATCGCGGGCGCGCTCAGAGTCTGGTCGACCGACTTGGAGGAAACCAGGGCGCCAAAGAAATTATCGGTGTTTTCTCTCAGCAACGCAGCGAAATAGGTCGTGCGCGGTTTCAACTCCACCGTTTCAAGAAAACTCTGCGGCTGCCACCCGCCGTCGCCCTCGGCCGACTCTCGCGGAATGCGCTTGCCGGGCTGGTCACCCGCCACCAACCAATAGGCGCGCTTGTCGGAAAAGGGTGTGTCCATGCCGGTTCCGTAGAACTCGATGGCCGCCTGCGGACCAAACCCTCGATCGCTTCCACCTTCACCCGTAACGCGAATGGGCTGCTCGGTTCCCTCGGCGAACATTCTCAGGAAAGCCGGATCCACGGAGGGGTTCAACCCTTGAGCGACCAGTTGAGGCTGCGTAATCCGGTACCACCCTTCGTGATCAATGAGGATCTTTATCGCCCGATGCGCTGCGAGCTCAAACTGGATCTGTCGCTGTTCGGGTGTGACGCCTGAGACGTGCGCCCTGGTCTCGGTGACGTGGCTGAGCGGAGTTCCCGGTCCCCCGACCCCGGCACCGCCCAGTTCCTGGATCATCATGGAGCGTACCGCGCCCGGCGCCGGCAAAGCCGTCTGGGGAGAAACCGGCCCGTTCCAGGAGCGCGTGCCGTCCAGATCAACATCTTCCAGCCAGTAAAGATTGTTCCCGACGCCGGGCGAACGATCAGACCAGTGGTAGGTTTTGGCACCGTGTTCCGGCAATGAGTCACGAAAGACAAGCGCCGAACCAGCGATCAAGGACGGATTCAGCTGGACGCGCTGTGTGTTTTCCTCCCGGTAGACATTGAAGCCCAGGTTGTGAGCTTCCCCTCCGGTCTTCCACGCCAGACTGACGTCGCCCCCGGTCGCGGTGGCGGTAAACGATTCCAACTTCACCCGCGTGGGACTCACGATCAACGTGGTTGTGGTTGCAGTGTCGTTCGTGGTGACCGGATCGGTCTGAGGAAGAATGGACACGGTCGCGGAGTTCGTGGCCTGCCCCCGCGTTACTGCTGTCACTATGATCGTGATGCTGGCAGTCGCGCCGCTGGTCATGACGCCCAGGGAACAGGTCACGGTTCCGCTGGCCTGCGAACACGTGCCTTGGGTGGGAGTTGCCGAAACGTAAGAAACCAACGACGTCGGCAATGTGTCCGTGACCTTCACATTCAACGCGGTCGCGGGGCCATTATTGGTGACGCCCAGAGTGTAGGTGAGCGTATTGCCCTGCAGGACCGGATTGGGCGACCCCGACTTGGTGATCGCCATGTCGGCGTCCACGACGGGTAAAACGTTGGCCACATCGGTGGCGGTGTCGTTGGCGGTGTTGGTTTCCCCGCCACCCGCCACGACCGCAGTATTCGTCACCGTGGCCGGTGCGGTGAGAGCGATCGAGACCGCGATTGTGATCGGCGGGTAACTCGTGTTTGGCGCAAGCACATTCAAACGAGAGCACGTGACCGTTTGGCCGGCAATGCTGCACGCATTCGCACCCGGACCCCAGCCTGTCCCGGTCGCTGATGTGGGAGTAATGCCGGTGGGCAAGGTATCGGTGACGGTCACCGCCGCAGTGGTGCTGGCACTGGTACCCACGCTGGAATTGGTCGCCGTCAGCGTGTAAGTCCCGGTCGAGCCCTGGACAAAATTGACCGGCGAGTGGCTCTTGGTGATCGTCATGTCCGGCGTGCACTGAGCTCCGGGCTGAGGCCCCGGCATGAGCGACTGCGACGCATTGGTAACTGCCGTCCCCGGGTTGCCGTTGGTCGCGCCGTAGGGCACGCCTGGGGTCAGGGTTATCCCACTTGCGCCGCCGGTTACGTCGATACTGCCGGCTGCTCCGGACAGAAACACCGCGCCGCCACCTCCACCGCCGCCGGGGCCATGCCGATCGGCGATGGCGAACGCGCGCGTATCCCACGCGTCGCCTCCCCGGCCGCCGTGCGCCTGGACCGTAAGGCCTGCCTCGCCACCGGAGGCCGACACGACGATGATGCTGCCGCCTGCGCCCCCTCCGCCACCGGCATCATTCAGTGTTGCGTTGTAGGCCGCAGCGCCATTGGCGGAAATGGTAGCGGTACCACTCAAGTTTCCGGCTCGAAGGATGACAATGCCGCCACCGGCCGCCCCACTACTGGCTTGAGCGAGGCCTGGGCTATTGTTACGGGACCCCGCACCGCCCCCTCCGCCCATTACAACCCGGCTCAAGGTCGAGGGAAACGCGCTTCCCCCGAGCCCCCCGCTGCTCAGGTTGGCGCTCCAGGCATTTCCGCCGGTTCCACCGACGCCGCCGTTTCCGCCCCCGGCTCCTCCGGCGTTTTGATCGTTCGCGGCAGGATCTGCATCCGTGCCTCCGCCCCCTGCGTTACCCGGGGCACCCTTGGCCATGCTGCCATTGGGATAGCCTTCCACACCGGTACTTGCAAACGTTCCTCCCGACTCTATCCAACGAGGAGTACCTGCAATCCCCTCCCCCTTCGATCCGTGAGCTCCAGCCACCGCTGTGCCGGCGTAGGCACCAGGAGCCGTATTGACGAAATCTGCGTTGGTTCGACCGGCAGTGCCAGACAACTGGAGCCCGGCTGCCCCCCGGAAACCAGTGCCGTCGACGCTCAGCGTGGCCCCGTTCAGAGTCAGAATCCCCGACACATCCAAAGCAAAGACGCCTCCAGTCGAGCCGTTCCAAGCCGTGGCAGCCGGGGTGGCCGCCGTATAACCCAGCGTCGCAGAGGAGTCCTGCGGCACCCGGATGACCTGGAACGCACGCTGTCCCTGGGTGCCGGTAGCTGCCGCCTCGGTATAGGTAAACAGGAGGCCGCCGCCAGGACCACTGGCCACAAAAGTCAAGGCCCCACCGCCGGTACCAACAGCGCTGGTGGCTCGAACAAACTCATAGACGCCACTATTGTTGAGATTCGTGGACCCGGCGCCGGTCGCTCCATCGCCGTAACTCGATGTGTTGGTCGAGTTGATCGCCGCGTCCTGCATCTGGATGAAAAGCAGGAGGTCACCGCTGGCAATCGCCGTTGCTGCGCCTCTGGACGTCCCCAGCGTCACCGAAGTCGCACCTGCAGCGACCGTCACATTGGTCGAGGGCGGGTAATAGGTGTTGATGACGGCATTGAGAGTTCCTGCAGCTCCGTTTTTGCCGGCCGTGGCGCACACGTTCGACTGGGAAAATGCAGTACCGGTGCTCGAGTTGTTGCCCAGGTTGAGATCGGTCACGGTGCTCGAAACGCTGGCGGTGTTCGGATATCCGCCGACGGCGCTGGGCGTTACCACCAAAGTGACGGTGGCGGTCGCGTTAAGGTTCAGGAGATTGCAGGTCAAGGTCCCAGCAGCAAAACTGCAGGAACCCTGGCTGGGCGTGGCCGAAACATAGGTGACTCCAGCCGGCAACGTATCCGTCAAGGTCACGCCATTCGCGACCGAAGGCCCCTTATCGGTGACCGTAAGGGTGTAGTTAATGTTCTGCGGAAAGAATGCGGATGATCCGACCACGCTGACGGACAAGTCGGCCTGCAACGGCTGCACCGAAACCGCGGCCACTGCCCAATTTGAAGCAGCGCTGAATTGCTCGGAAAGGGGGACACTGGGCGCTCCGGCGCGCGTTGAACCAGTTCCGTAGACATCAGGCGGTGAGGCCGGAGTCACCGCCGAAGCCAGCGTCCAGCGCGACGTCTGGCTGGGACCAAAGGTCGTAACGGTCTGAGTGCCGCCGATCGCCAGAGTGTCAATCACCATGTCACCGTAAGCACTCGGCAGGTTTAGTTGAGCCAGATTGGTGGTGCCATCCGCCGAGAGGGAAGACCTTATGGGTTTTGCCTGATCGGCGCCCGTAAGAGTGATCGCGCCCACGACGACTCCGAGCGTACCCGTCCCGCCGGGCAGGCCGAGCGTAACGATCACGTTGTTGGTTCCGGCAGCGGGATTGATCAGATACCACATCTCTACCCTGCGGCTGTTGCCGGCATCGTTGTGGGCAACAGCCAGGGTCAGGGCTGCCCCCTGGTAGGTCACCCCGGTGACGGTAGCGCCGGTATTGTTCGAAATGTTGATGGAGACACCAACGACCAGCACCCGGTTCGTGCCCGCGGTCGTGTGGGCAACTGTGACGGTTGGAGTCGCCCCGCTGACTTGCTGTGCGAACGAGGTTGTGCTGTCAAGCGCAACCTGCCCAAACGCCATCGATGTCCACAGAAACAGGCAGGCTAGAAGTATTTTGCGAACCGCGCCCGGTCGCTGAAGCCTAGGCAATACTCCGAGTCCACGGATGAATCGTGCCGCGTGCGCCCGTACTCGGCTGGCGAGGAACTTCAGCCGCGCTCGTCTTCCACGCAGGGGAATCAAACGTGTCTGTCCTCTCACGTTTTCTTCCTTGGCCACGACCTGCCCCACAATCTGCTTGGTTTCCAAAGTGCCATCGGGCACCGATCCGGCATCGCCGCGAGCGATGAATGCACCCTGTTTCCCGTCGATCCAGAGCAGGCGGTGGGCTCTGTAATGCAAGCGATCAGCGAACAGCACGATGTCGCCCTTTCGGAGGGTTTTGACCGAGGCAGGCATCACGTGCAGAATTTCTCCGTCCTGAATTGTGGGTACCATGCTCCGGCCGCGTGCCCGGAAGCAAAAGCCCAGTCCTTCGGAAAGCAGGGACTGGATAAGGGCGCCAAACAGCTTCGAATGTGCTTTGTCTTCAACCACGGAAATTCAGGATCTCCGACACCGCCCTTTGGTCGGGAACAAAGCGGTAGAGATAACAGGGCACGCTGCCTGTGATGCGGTGCAGAAAGGAAAGCGTGAAAGTCAGTGCACCGTGGTCGTAAAAAGGCGGAAAGCAACGCGCAAACAGTTCTGCTACGGCTCGAGCCCTGGGAAGCGGCAGGATCTCGTTTCTGACTCCGTGTTCCAGCACGAAGATTTTCTTGACCTTCGTCTTTTCCGGAGATGCGAAACCACCTTCCCCATGCCAGGGAGTTCCATGCATCCAAATCTCACTCGATTGCTCACGCAAGATGATCCGGTCGTCACTCAGAACCTGCACCCCTCGAAACGATCTCCACAGGCGGGCCGTCGTGCTCTTTCCCGCACCCGAGTGGCCCAAAAAAAGATGGCCACCGGTTCCGTGGTCAACCACGCCACAGCCATGAACCTCGACTCCCCTGGACCGGGCGAGCCAGTTGGTCACCAGCAATTCGTCCAGGGGATACTCGAGCGGATAAACCGGTCCGCCGCCTCGCAAACACTCCCGATTCAGCAACAACCGGGCATCGGTGAATCCCCTGTCAACGACCAGGCGCTTGTAAGGCTGGTCCCCCAGAACGGGCGTAGCAAAGTCGAAAACAAAGCCGTCATCCCCTTCGTGCAATACCCAGACCGATCCAGAATCAAAAAGCTTCCTGCCACTTGGCTGTTGCAACCGATCTGTCCACTGAACGCATACGTCGATGTCGCAGTCTGTCGAAATCGACTGGAACCGTTGCATTTCCCCGGTTAGTTCGATATCGCCCGGGCAATCTGCGCGGAGTCCGATCGACACCTCCCCGATTCGGATGCAACAGCGATGCATCCCGCCGGGCTGCGCCCGGGCAACGGCAGATGTTTCGGCGTACATTGCTGCTCCACGCTCGAGAATGTCGGACCGCTCCGTATCAGGATCCGGGGACCATGCATTGGCCCACTGCCACACAAGAACCGCCTACCGGGCCCGCCGACGACATGTTCTTGCAGGCTCCCAGCACCGCCTCCTCGGGACGCAAGCTGATCACTGATACTCTCGGCGACTCGTACGGTTGCTTCTTTCGAGAAGTTCCGTCCACCATCAACCCCCCTCTTTCATGCCGAGGACCGTCCTCCACACCCACCGCAACTTCCGGAGGAAGCCGCGGACTGGTTATTCAGGATGGGAAGCAAAACCTGCGGGCTGGTCCATTCCCTCACGTCGATCTCTTTTGCGGCGATTTTGCGTGCCGATTCCTCGACCGAGCCGTAATGCCGGCCGCCCGAGCAGAAATCGCATTCGCCGTGCTCGGGCACTTCGAGACCCAATGCCATCGCGCGCAAGTGCGCGACCTCGCAGAGGAAGTCGACCGGCGATTCCGGGTTGCCATTCTCTAGTTCGCCATTGGCGGGACACATGCTGCACAGTGAGCGAATTCGACACTTCGCACATTTGGAGATTCGCTTCCGCTCCCGGGTACGCACCTTCAGAAGAAACTGCTCCCAGCCTTCCTTCACCGTCCCCGAGCGGATGTCGTAGGTATCCTGATGGGACAGCACGCAAATGCTCATATGGCCGTAGGGATCGAGGGCGAAGGAGTTTACGCCCCCCCCGCAGGAATACAGCGTGTCGCTTTCTCGAACCGAGCATTGTTCCAGGTTCGCCTGCGCCGTTTCCCGGTGCTCGGCTGCCAGTTTCGGCCAGTGCAGGTCCAGAACGACCACTTCCTCCGGTGACAGTCGAACCGCCAGAGGACTCTGGGAGCAGTCAATGCGCGGGTTGAGGAGGGAATCGAACTTGAATTCGAGGTGCAACTCCTGCTCCACGAAATCTTTCATCGCCACCACTTCATGCTTGTTGATGGTGGTCGGGACGGTCTTCAGCTTCAGTGGCAGCCCACGCTCCCGCAGCAGAGCCACTCCTCGCAAGCAGCGCTCGTAGCTGCCTTCGATCCCGGTCAACGCTTCATAGGTTTCCTTGGTGCGGCCATACAGGGTGATTTCAATCGCGAAGGGAGGCCATTGCAGAAGGTAGTCGGCGACTCGTTCTGTGATCAAAGTTCCATTGGTGAACAGAGTGATCAGGAAACCCTTTTGCTTCGCGTAGGTGTAAATCTCAAGGAAATCTGCGCGTGCGAAAATCTCCCCGCCTGTGTAGAGAAGCCACAGGCAACCCAGGTCCGCCAGATCATCCAGCAACCGAAAGTGCTCGTGCTTGCTTAGTTCCCGGCTGCGAGCCTCTTGGTCGGCCATCGCCAGGTTGTTGTAGCAGTGCAGGCATTCCAGCGGGCAGCGGCGGGTCACTTCGATTGAGACGCTCAGGGGAGCGCGCTGGCCAGAATGGTGGCCATGAACCAAGCGGCTGAATTCCCCGTACGTCTTTGCTTCCATCACTGCGCTCCCTGCCCTAAGCTTCACAGCGTGAAAATCAGAAACCCGCCGAGCCTAGACTAGAGCGGTTTCATGGTTGACGTTTTTGTCAGTCCCCGACCCAGGCACGTGTTCAGGGTCCACCACAAGTCTCGTCAGGCCCATCGAACAGATCTCGCCCAAGAAAAGCGCGACGTCCTGTTCGGCCTGCGCTCTGCTTACGTCATACTTGCGATCGATCACATCACAGAGGTCTTTGAAGCTCTTGGGCTTCTCCAGAGCTTCCCATAGGATGGTTCCCGTCCCATTGAAGCTATAGAAGCAGGCCAGGTCACCGACGTTTCCTCGCACCGGCAGAACCAGGGTCTCCCCCGCCACCAAACGAGAGACGACGGCATCGGTCCTGACGTAGAGTTCGGTTGACGACGAGGTCTCCTGAAAGTCTGCAGTTGCGATCAGTGCGCTCTCCGAAAGACTCGAGTTTTCGCAGTTCTCATCCAAGATCACGCAAATGTCCCCCGGGTCGTGAGTTAGGTACGCAATCTATTTGGGGCGACTTTAACATGACTCATGAGTAACGACGCCTTTTGCGCCTGTTGCCTAGGAAGGTACACACCAAGTTGATCTCGCGCGTTCTTGGCGGCTGCCCGGTGGATACAGGGCGCGAATTCTTGATGAAACGGCTCGATCGCGCCCGTTCTATGTCCCGCGAGTCCCGCTGCACTCAGCCGGGTTCGCGGCAGCTCGTGCAGTCGCCTTGCAAGCGTTGCCCGCACATCAAAAAAGCCCCCCGCCTGAAGCAGGAGGCTCTCTGCGATGGGCATTGCGCCCGTCGCGCACCCTTCATTTAGGAGACGAGTTTGCGCCCGAAGAGGAAGTGGAAGCCAACTGATCGACACTGTTTTTCAGCACGCTGACTTCGACCCGGCTGCCACTGGTGCGCTTGGCCGTGGTTTGCTCTCTCCCGCTCACCGGTCCGCTGCCCATGCCCATTGCGTAGATGCGGTACCTGGGGATCTCATGGTTGAGCACCAGGTAACGAACGACCGCGTCCGCCATCTTCTGCGAGGCGGCAATGGCCGCTTGACCGCGACCCGGAGTGAAACCATGCACCTCGACAACATACCCGTGCTGATCCTTCAGCTGGGCAGCCATCTCGTCGAGCGCGTGTTTAGCATCCTCGCTCAACACGCTCTGCCCGGAACGGAACCGGATCACTGCCTCGGTGCCGGCCTTGTATTGATGGATGCTCTCGACCACCGGCTCGACTCTCGAGAGGTGGGTGTTGGCTGCGCTCGCCGACTGCTGCGCCAGCTGCGACTTGGCGGACGCCTCCGCCGCATGCTGGTCGGCGTCCTTCACCTTGGTCGAAGCCAGCTGAATACCCCCCTGGGCACGGGCGTCCACGTCCTTGATCGTTCTGCTGTGCTCGGCGGTGAGATCCTCGAGCTCGTTGATTCGATCGCGGATCGGCGCGATCTCCCGCTTCACCCACCCTTTACTGGCAAAGGGGTGAAAGATGAGCGCTCCCGCGCTGGGTTCGTCACCGTCCCAGAAATCCCCGCGGGTCTCCCGCAGCGGCTCTCTCTCCGGGGCGGTTGCGCTCTGGGAAGCGGGACTAGTCTGAGCAACAGGCGCCGACTGCTTGCTTGAAGTTGAATTGGCTTGCTGCGCGAACGCTGGAAGCGCAACTACTACCGACAAAAGCAGCGATACAAGTATCCGGCTTCTCATTTCGGTTTCCTCCCGGGCGGGGAGCACCGGCCACTCCACGGGTTGGAGGGGGGTTGGTCCCAATTGCTGTCCTTCCACGGTCACTCCATCTTTAGCATTTCGAGACGTGCCTACCGCTAGCCGAGACTAACAACGCAAGGGATTGTACACCCGGTTTGCCTCGAAGTGAGCTGCCATAAACTAGCTCCATCCTGGCTACGGGCGCCGGTCCCGTCGCGGTCAAGCCGTTGCGCTGACCACTCCGCTGACGCTACTGCCGTTTTGACTGCTTCAAGCGCCGGGCCGCGTCACCGAGTGATTCCGGAGCTGGCGGTGGACCTTTCTTTTCCAGTGCCCCCGCATTGTCGACAATCGTCACGCCACGAACCGTGCCCAGCTCCACCGATGCGACCGGTGTTGACGACACCGCGTAGGAGCGGACCGAAGGTGGCGGAGCCTGGGCGGCAGCTGCCGCAGGCTTGGGATGCGCGGGTCCAGGCGCAGGCAGAGTGGACGCAGGTGTGACTTCCACGACCACGTAGGCCTGCGCGGTCGGTGCAGGAATTTCAACTGGCTCTACTACTGTAGTTGCCTGCGTCACAGTTGCGCGCGCGGCTACCCTGATCGCTGCCTCTGCGGTCGGCGTCGACCGTCTGACTGCTGCAATCGGGGCCGCCGCCCGGACCGCTTTTATGGACACGACCGACACGGGCGCAACCGTTGCCAATGATGTCTTCGCAGTTAGCGTTACGGTTTCAGCTCGTAGAGGAGGCGCCGATGGTTGGACCGTCGGTGCGGTGGTCGCCACCGCACGGGCTGCCACAGGTGGGGCGTTTGATACCTGTTGTGTGCCGAGGGCGACCGCCTGTTTGGCCCTAAGAGCCGCACTCACTGCTTCGGTCGCGTCGGTCCCCTCCCGACGCTGGCCGTACTTTCCGACCACGCAGGCCTGGTCCCATACCCAGGAATTCTCCACCCATACGAGGTCTTTGTCCGTTTTATAGACGGCAAAGCCCCGGCTCATTCCATCGGCATTGTTCCTGCTGCGATACTCGATGCAAACGCCCTTGTGGGTGGCAACGACGAGCGAGACCTGGAGGCTGCCGGGGTCACGCAGGGTTTCTCGCAAGCGAAAAACGCCCTTGACTGCGTGCGCCGTGTCCTCATCATTTCCGGTCCGGGCAAAAAATGGGGAGGCAAACAGCAGGACGGACAGCAGGGGGAGGGCTGTGTGTTTCATAGCTTCTTCAGTCTAGTAAACCGAACGTAATGCCTCGGAGTTACCAAAGGTGTTGACCTGCGCGTGCTCACGTACGGGTCGTTGGACGTTACCGCCCGTAAAGTACTGATCTTTCAGGCTGAACTGTCCAGAGTTCCCTCTTGTCCTTTTCGGGCTGCTACTTAAATGGAACCTTGTGCTCCTCGAACCCAAGTGGAGAGCGATTTCCATGCTCGCCAATCACAAGATCAGGCAATACGGCTGACGGGCCCGGAAACGAGACGGAGCTTTCGGTGGGACTGAAAGGGTGAACCAGCCTCAGCCCTTGGATCCGGTTGCAGCATCACCCTGAAGTACCCAACTAGCGGTCTTCCCGTCGAACCTGAAGCCGTACCGATGCCACGGGTCTCCGGGCGACTCTTTTCGAACTACCCGCGCTTGCCCGATGTAGTGGTCACTCGGACCATTGCGGTAGACCTCGAGCGACGCCCCCTTCACCAGCGGACGGGAGCAGGTGCACAGGAATCCGCTGGCACTGACATTCTCGGTCTCCGCGAGTTCCTCGAACTGCTGCCCGGACGGATCGGTGCCGCGCAGCTTCAGAACGACTCGCATCTGCACTCGAACCTCCGATCGGCGCTCTGGCCGCTGATTGCCTATTTCCGCGTCTAACGAAGCTCTCAGCTTCGCAAAATCGACTGGTTTCTCGAAGAACCCCGCCGCCCCCAGTTCCTTGCACTGTTCCTCATACTTCTGGCCGGACTGTCCCGTAATGACGAAGATGGGGAGACGGGAGGTGTGACTCAGGGCGCGAAAGCTGTTGCGCAGCTCGAGGCCCGAAAATTTGGGCATCATGAGATCGAGCAGAATAGCATCCGGTTTGCACTCCAGCGCCAGCGCAAGGGCTTGTTCCGGATCGCCGGTATCAAAGACTTCGTAGTGTTCGGACAAGCGCATGCGCAGCAGCCCGCGCATTGCGGAGTCGTCGTCAACCACTAACAGCTTCCTCATTGTTGAATCTCCTGAGATACTGGTTCGCCGCTTGCTCGATGGCGGGCTCCGTTCGCGGGGAGGGCAACGCCCTCCAATGCCTCACGTATTTTTCGTGCCAGGTCTTCGCGCGTGAAAGGTTTGGCGATGAAATGGCATACCTCCGGCAACACGCCCCGGCCGACCCCCTGTCCGGTGTACCCGGAGGTGAAAAGGACCTTCAATTCCGGCCTGGAACCCGCAAGGCGTTCGGCTAGCGCCGGGCCGTTCATTCCGGGCATCACGACGTCGGTGAGAAGCAGGTCGATCCGCCCGTTATGTTGCTCGCTGGCAAGGCAGGCTTGCTTGCCATGTGCGGCCTCCAGGACCCTATAACCGAGAAGCTCGAGCACGTTTCGAGTCAGCGTGCGCAGCATGTCCTCGTCTTCCACCAGCAGGATGGTCTCCGACCCACCCATTGGGAGTCTCGATTCCGTCTGGCCCGGTTCCAAGTCAGGAAGCTCGTCCACGAGCGGCAGGTAAATCCTGAACGTTGTCCCTATCCCGACCTCGCTCTGCACCTGAATGTAGCCATCGCTCTGTTTCACAACTCCATACACAGTAGCCAGCCCCAGTCCGGTACCTTGACCTTTCTGCTTGGTGGTAAAGAACGGCTCGAAGATATGAGCCTGGGTGTCGGCGTCCATTCCTACCCCGGTGTCGCGGACCGAGAGGAGAACGTAACGGCCGGGCTTCACCGGATATGAGTAGTGCCGCACTGCAGCGGCATCCAGTTCGGTGTTCTCAGTCGTGATCGTGAGTGTTCCGCCATCAGTCATGGCGTCGCGAGCGTTCACCGCCAGGTTAAGAATCACCTGTTCAAGCTGGGTTTGATCCGCTTTGACTCGACCCAGATCAGCGCTTAGGAACGTGTTGAGCTCAATATCCTCTCCGATGACCCGGCGTAGCATGTTCTCCGTATCCACGACTACCGTGTTCAACTCGAGAACTCTCGGCGCGAGCACCTGCTGCCGGCTGAAGGCGAGCAGCTGACGGGTGAGCGACGCGGCTCTCCGGCCCGCCTGGAGGATTTCATCCGCACAGGTCCGGAAGGCGTTTTCGGGCTCCAGCTTATCTTGCAGAATTTCTGCGTAGCCGATAATGACACCCAGAATATTGTTGAAGTCGTGCGCGATCCCGCCCGAGAGGCGTCCGACGGCTTCCATTTTCTGTGCTTGCCGGAATTGCTCTTCCAGGCTCTTTCGCGCCGTGATATCCCGGTTTACGATGACGAGCCTGCCGACTGTTCCCTTTCCGCTGACGATCGCACTTGCGGTGGATTCCAGGGTGCGCCAGGTTCCGTCCTTGTGGCGCATTCGGTATTCGATTCTTCGGCCAAAACCGCCTTGCCGCGCTTCGGCGGCTGCTTCGAGCACCCGCGATTTGTCCTCGGGATGGATCTGTTCGAACGAAGGTGTGATCTTCAGTTCCTCAGGGCTGTATCCGAGAATCCTCTGGTACGAAGGACTGTTGTAGAGGCGATTGCCGTTGTCATCGACCACCGCGATCATATCGGCGGCATTCTCGGTGATCAGGCGAAATAGCTCTTCCCGCGCAATCAACAACCGTCGAATGCGATGAATCTGGAGCTGCTGATAGACCACGTGAATGTCGAACAGCAGTACCAGGGCAACCAGTCCACGAACGATGCTGGGCAGATGCAGGCCCGCCAGGTCAAACTCGCCCCGACGCAACAAGGGCAGCAGGAACGATGCAATCCCGAGGGTCAGAAGCAGCGTCACGACCACCGCGCTGGACCACAACAACCATTCGCGCCGCTCCACCCTGCTCATTCCGGCGCGAACCGAGGGAGCGCTGAGATCCAGATCACGAAACGTAGCTGAAGGTGAGTTCTTCATTCGTTCTGATGAATCCAATTTCGTTTCCGCCATCGCTTCGCCGCACCGGTTAGCCAAACGATGGCAAACAAATGCTATTACGGACTATGTTGCGTTTCATGCCCAGAACTACCGAAGCGACCTTGGTGCACGACAAACGAGCGCCGTAGGGGAGAGTCTCATCGGCAGTGTGCAACACGAGCACCGTCTGGATGTCCCACAGAATCAATGAGAAAGCCGATGGCAACGTCCAGGAATCAGACACTTGTCCACGGGATGGAGAAATTCCCCTGTGATGCAACCCTAATGAAGAAGCGGTGTTACGGGGAAAGCGAGTCTTGCCCCGCCGAAATCCACGACTTTAGCCCTCCTCCATGCCCCGCGCGACCTGCGAACGACCATAGCGACGCGCAAAACAAAATCGGCAGAAACAGCTGACGGGTGGAAGACCACGCTCACCGAGCACATCAGTGATGGCTTCTCGCCCATTACCGGCCGCGTTTGTCACTTTTATCTTCCAGTTTCAGTTTGAGTGCATGCATGAGTTGTTGCGCTTGCTCGGCGACCGGAATGGATTTGGCCTTGAGTACGACGATGGCTTCCTCAGGAGTTAGTTTTGTGAAAGTGGGTTTATTGTAGGGTCGGCGCTTGTGAGCGCCAGAGAGCAAGGGCTTACTTGCAGACATGTTTCACCTCACGTTCACCGAGCCACCCCACCGTCGAGCCTAACAAGGGCCGTCCTCCCATCGGAACGCCACCTCAAATCTGTTACAGAATCAGAACACGGGTTCCTGGGGCTGCTTTGTTGATCGCAGGCCGATCGATTCTGCAGCGCTAAATCGGGCCTCTGTTGGGCTGAGGTAAAAGATCGTGAGCTGGAAACGACCTTTTTCAGGCGTTTGGTAGAAACTCTTGGCTCCACCGCACGGTGGGTTCGGATCCGGAGACCGCGGAGCCACCAGTACGCCTCAAAATCCTTCGTCGAAGCATGGAAGACCAAACAGAAAGACACCGCCGCATCCGTTGACCTGCCAGGAACGCGAGGGCGTGGGCGATACAGATTCAAATCGGATTCGGGCAGCGATCGAGGGCCGAGCTGGCAGATCTTGCGGGACCAAGCCTGGTAGCTCAGTTCGTGTCTGGGCGCGCTGGCTTCAGGTGCCCGCGACCATCCCCGACAAAGTGGGATGCTCTACTCTGTTTCGGCCTTTGCTCTTGGCGCTGTACAGGGCGGCATCGCTGGCATGAAGCAGGCGCAAGCAATCGGAAGTTGTTTCGCTGATGATAGAGGAAACCAGCCCAATGCTCGCCGTCACCGAGATTTCTCCAGCTGACGTTTCGATGGGCCTTTCGGCCATCAGGTGACGGAGTCTCTGCCCGCTTATCGAAAGCTCTTCTGCAGTGCAGTTGGGGAGAATCACCAGGAATTCCTCTCCACCGTAACGCCCGACTGAATCATAGGCTCGCACTGAGTCTTTCAAGCGGAAGGCTACTTCCTGCAGGACCAGGTCTCCAATCATGTGGCCATAGGAGTCGTTGACTCTTTTGAAGTAGTCCAGGTCGAGCATCATCAATCCGAGCGAATCTCCATTTCGTCCATGGCGGTCGACTTCCCGCTGCAGAAGGTCGAGGATGGCACCGTGATTCCAAAGACCGGTGAGCGCATCGTGGGTGGCCTCGAATTGCAACTTTCGTTGCGCGCGCAGCAGGCGATGTTGAATGATCAGCATCCGCACACCGACCCCGGCGAAGCTGGCCAACACGACCGAGGACGCCAACGCCGTGTGGCTCTGCGCAATCTGGGCCAGCAGCAGCAAGCTGAAGAGGGGATAGAGCAGGGGGAAGAACCCGCTTAGGACGATGCCTTGCGCTCTGCGCGGCGTGGCGGAAACGCCGGACTCCTCTTGATTCCAGGTGACGGCGATCACCAGGGGAATGCCCAGCAGCAGGCTCCACACCAAGTCGAACCAGTTGCCAGGGGGCGCGCTGCCTGAGGGGGCCGCATACGAATCCGCCAAGCCTGAGAGCAAAAGGAAGAGCGCCATGCGCCCGAAGAAAGCACGAACTACCGCGGAGTCGGTCAGGAAAGCCCGCAACAGGAAAGAGCCGGTCAGCATGGAATTGTAAGCCAGGTTGCGGGTCCAACTGAAGGGGCCCAGATGAACGGCCGAGGGCCCCGGGCCAAAGTAGAGATGGATCGCCAGCGAGAAAATGCACACTTGCAAAAAGTCCAGCAGGTGCAGTCGGTCAAATCGGTTCGATTCGTGGTCCGGGTCCAGAAATATCAGCATCCCGAAAGGGATCACGGAGGCGAAGAACAGCAGGTCGTCGAGTGGGTCGAGCGAATGCTTCGAAGACAGATCGATATAAACGCCCAACGCCTGAGCGACGATCCAGACGCAAAACGTAAGCGAGAGCCAGCGCCAGTAGTAACGGGCAACGTTTCCCGAGCGCCGAAACGCCTGGACCGATGTGAGCAGGCAGATGAACCCGAGGGTCAGTTGGATCAGTTCGGAAACTACCGCGCCCAATTGCCGGGTGCCGAACTTGGCCAAGATGGCGGCTTGGGCCAGCAACAGGCCGCCCGCCAACAGAATCGTCGTCTTCGGCGAGACACAGTCCGAAATTTTTCCAAAATTGCGCAGACTAAAGCGGCTCACATTTCCATCATGTCTTGCGCCGGTGCCGTCGCCCCACGGCCGGCGTGGCAGGGGCTATCGCTCGATTGTGAGCCTAAACGGGTTGGAAGGCCTGTGACACACGTCACACGCCCGTGACCAAAGTAACCGGTCGCAAGCTTGCGAAGGGATCGGGTCGGAACCCTTCCGTCCGGTTTCGACCCTGGACCTCCCGCCTTTTTGAGTTCGAGGACATGCGGGCTCGATTGAGCCTCAAGGAGTGGGTGGCTCGGTTCCGCAAAACACAGTTTTTCCGATTGGCAACGCTTTTTCCACGGATAGACTCCGCAACTTCCGCGGGGTTACATCATTGAGCATCAGGAAATGTGAGCTCACGCGCAACTCCTGCAACCGGGCCAGGAGGCGCCAGGGTGCCGTGCGCGGGATTACCGCGCGATGTTGCGGAACCGAGTACCTCCGAAACAGAACTCTCGGCAAACAACTCCGGCCTGATCTCCGGGGCGGGCTGTGTTTTTCAAGTTGCTACGTTGTTTCTACCACCGGAGCTTCGCTTTCCGAATCGGGGACTGCATTGTTATCTGTGTGTGATTCCCCAGCCGCATCCGCGAATTGTAGTCGCAAATTACCCGGATTGGTGGCATAGGCGAGCGCCGTGTCCAGGTCGATGATTCCGGCGCGAACCAGCTTCTCGATTTCCCCATCGAAGTGCTGCATACCTTCGGTGTCTCCATCCCGCATGGCATCCAGCAGACTCTTGCCCTCTCGTTCGCCTCTTTCGACGTATTCACGTGTCCGAAGAGTGGACTTAAGAATCTCCATGGCCGCGATCCGTCCGCTGCCGTCCTTGCGCGGGATCAGGCGCTGCGAAACGATGCATCGGAAGCTCTTTGCGATGCGATTGCGAACGACGAGCTGATCCGCAATCGGAAACACTCCAACCAGCCGCTCTACGGTTTTCGAGGCATCGATCGTATGCAGCGTCGACAGCACCAGATGGCCGGTTTCCGCGGCCTCCAACGCAATTTCCACGGTTTCCTTGTCGCGCATTTCCCCAACCAGAATCACCTTTGGCGCCTGTCGCAACGCGGCGCGGAGAGCGAGGGCAAAGCTTGGGGTATCGCTGTGCAGTTCTCTTTGATGAACGATCGACCGCTTGTGCTGATGCATGAACTCGATCGGATCCTCGATCGTGATGATGTGGTATGCCTGAGTCTCGTTGATCCGGTCGAGAAGGGCGGCCATGGTGGACGACTTCCCGGAACCGGTTGGCCCCGTCACGAGGACAATGCCATTCTTCAGGTGGACAATTTCCGCCAGCGCGGGAGGAAGGTTCAGTTCCGCAAAACTCGGGATGCTCTTCGGGATGACGCGCATCACAATGGCGTGGCTGCCCCTCTGCATGAACACATTGACCCGGAATCGACACTGGCCTGGAAATCGGTAAGAGATGTCGCAGGATCCGTGCTCCTTGAGCATGGACATCGCTTGCTTGTTGTCCCCGATCAGCTCCTCAGCCATGCGTCGCAAGTCGTCGGGAGTGAGAGGTTGCAGCCCCGGAAGCTTGACCGGACGCAGCTGGCCGCTCAGCTCCACGTGCGGGAAAGTTCCCGGAGAGAAGATCAGGTCGCTCACTCGACTCGATGCATTCAGCATCGCGAGCAGCAGGGCCGGCATGGCTAGCGGCTTAGCCGCCGGGACGAGACGATCGGTGATTTCGGGCAACGGGTTGCCTCCTGACACATTGGTTCGGCGCGTGCGGGCTTGCGGTACGCGTTCGTTAGCTTGTGGCAGGTGGGTGGCCATCACCTCGGTTAGCCAGCTCGCTGGCCGTAACCTTCGTAACTGGCTTCGGGCTTTGCGGTCGCCCTGGCGTGGGCCGTCGGCAGGGCCCGAGGCGCAACCATAAAATCAGGAACTTCCAGACGTCCGGTACATGCAGGTTCGGCCTGCGGCCCCTCTTTGACGTTATATGTTGTCGATACAGCAAGCACATCGCCAAACCGGCCTGCAGCCTGGCTTCGTAAGCTACAGTTCCTTCGACGGGTGACCAGAGGCGGCGAAGGGGAATTGATCCCGGAAATGAGACCGTGAATCCAGAAATCAGACGACGTTGCCGCCGTGGACATGTCGTGTCGCACAAGCCTCGCGCCAGGGATGTCGTGGCCGGATCGGTGAATTACACTGGACCGCTCCACTCTGAAGCCTTGCACCCTTGGAAGACTATGCGAATCCTGCTGATCGCCAGTGCGGCTCTTCTGCTCGCATTTCGCGCTGTGGCACAAACCCAGCCCGGACCGAACCTCATGCCCATGCCATCCTCCGTGCAAGCGGGGATTGGTCATCTGCCAGTTGATCGATCTTTTTCCGTTGCAATCGCAGGTTCTAGGGATGCAATGATCGCACGCGGAGTTCACAGGTTTATGGCCGAGCTCTCCCGCCAAACGGGAATCCCGCTCACACAGAGGCCGGCCGACGGGGCCAATCCGACCCTGCTGATCCACTCCGTTCACGGCAGTGAGAGAGTACAAAAACTCGATGCGGATGAATCGTACGAGCTGGTGGTCAATGAGTCGGGTGCGAAGCTCACTGCACCCGGTGCTTTGGGCATCCTGCACGGGCTTCAAACCTTCCTTCAACTGGTGGAGACATCCACAGACGGATTCGTCGTGTCGGCTGTAACGATCAAGGATCAGCCCCGGTTCGCCTGGCGCGGCCTCCTGGTTGACGTTGGCCGCCACTTCATTCCGCTCGACGTGCTCAAGCGCAACCTCGATGGAATGGCAGCGGTGAAAATGAATGTTCTTCACTGGCACCTGTACGACAACGAGGGTTTTCGGGTCGAGAGCAAGCGTTTCCCCAAGCTGCAGGAAGCAGGATCCGACGGGCTGTATTACACGCAGGACGAGATTCGCGAGTTGGTGGCCTACGCTCATGACCGCGGCATCCGGGTGGTACCCGAGTTCGAGATGCCGGGCCACAGCCGTTCATTGTTTGCCGGATATCCGGCGCTGGCGAGCGGGCCGGGGCCCTACAAGATCGAGCCCGGAGCAGCTGACGCTGTCATGGATCCAACGCGGGAACAAACCTACAAGTTCATCGATCGGTTCATTGCGGAGATGGCCAGGCTCTTCCCGGACGACTATTTTCACATTGGCGGAGACGAGCTCGACGGCCATCAGTGGGACGCCAACCCGAAAATCCAGGAATTCATCCATGCTCACGGGATGAAAAACAACCAGGATCTGCAAGCATTCTTCAATCAACGTCTGCAGACGATTTTGGGCAAGCACCACAAGATCATGATGGGATGGGATGAAGTCCTGCATCCTGATTTACCCAAGACCGTCGTCGTGCAGTCCTGGCGCGGGCAACAGTCCCTGGCGACCGCCGCCCAGCAAGGCTACCGCGGCCTGCTGTCCTTCGGTTACTACTTGGATTTGATGTGGCCCGCTGCGCGGCACTATGCCGTGGACCCGATGAGCGGCGCGGCTGCCTCGCTGAATCCAGAGCAGCAGAGTCGCATCCTTGGCGGCGAGGCGTGCATGTGGTCGGAATGGGTTACGGGCGAGAACATCGATTCCAGAATCTGGCCGCGCAACGCTGCGATCGCAGAACGACTGTGGTCTCCGCCCGCTGTGCTAGATCCGGACTCGATGTACCGAAGACTGGGCGCGTTAAGCTGGCGGCTCCAGTGGCTTGGCCTAACCCACAGATCCTTCACTTCCTTGTATCGCATGGCTGGAACCGACGACATTGCCCCGCTTCGCACTCTGGCAGAACTGGTCGAGCCGGTGAAGGATTACACGCGCATGAATAGTCTGAAGACCGTCTGGGACTTTCGAGGCCCTCTGAACAGACTGGTGGACACAGCTTGTCCGGAGAGCGATCTGGCACGACGTTTTCGGGATTCCGTGCAGGCCTATATCGCAAGTGGATATCAGGACCAGGCCGCCGAAAAAGAGATTCGAACACTGCTCACCGCTTGGCGCGATAACGATGCGAGGCTACGTCCTCTCCTGGAGCAATCTTTTCTCCTGCACGAACTCGCACCCCTTTCCGAAGAGCTTTCCACCCTCGGAGTGGCTGGCCTGTTCGCGCTCGACTACCTGGATCGATCCCAATCCTCCCCGGAGTCATGGAGAGTCCAGCAAGGCACGCTGATTGATCAGGCAAAGATTCCCAAGGCGGATCTGCTGCTCATGGTCGTTGCGCCGGTACAGCAATTGATCGAAGCCAGTGCAGGACGTGCCCAAAAGCCGTAAATCCTGAATACTTCCCCTGCTGGACAGCACCCTGTACGGGTCGAACGTGACGGGGCCCGCTTTACTCTCCCGCACCTTACCGGGTTCACGGTCAACATCGACTACGCCTCCCGGCGCGGAGAAACGGGACGGAAAGCAGTCAGGTTCCGTATTTGCTGTAGCCCGGTCAAGCCGTCTCTGCTACGGGCAGTGGATTGCGCGCGACGAACTGGCGCTGGTGCCAGTAGGGATATGCCGGCGTTACTTCGCTGGCGGCATCGAGCCGAGCGACCTGATCGTGGTTCAGGTTCCATCCAACCGCGCCCAGGTTCTGGCGCAGCTGCTCCTCGTTGCGAGCACCGATGATGACGTTCGCCACACTTGGACGCTGCAGCAGCCAGTTCAACGCAATCTGCGGCACGGTCTTGCCGGTTTCGCGCGCCACTTCGTCCAGAGAATCAACGACCTGGTAGAGATACTCGTTCGGAACGGGCGGACCTTGCTCGGCGGTCGAGTGCAGCCTGCTTACTTTTGGCAGCGGCTGGTTGCGTCGGATTTTGCCGGTCAGGCGGCCCCAGCCCAGAGGACTCCAGACGATGGTCCCGACTTTCTGATCGAGCGCCAGGGGCATCAGTTCCCATTCAAAATCGCGGCCGATGAGCGAATAGTAGGCTTGGTGCGCCACGTAGCGCGCCCAGCCGTATCTTTCCGAGACAGCGATCGACTTCATCAGATGCCATCCGGAGAAATTGGAGCAAGCGATGTAACGCACTTTGCCGGATTCGACCAGCGTGTCGAGAGTCCTGAGGGCTTCTTCGACGGGCGTAAGCGCATCGAAGCCGTGCAGGTGGTAGATGTCGATGGAATCGGTTCCCAGACGGCGGAGGCTGGCCTCGCACGCCTGTATCAGATGATAGCGGGAAGAGCCAAGATCGTTGGGCCCGTCGCCCATGGAGAATGTAGCCTTGGTAGAAATGAGAACGGCCTGGCGGCGGCCGGCAATGGCCTTGCCCAGGATTTCTTCGGACGCACCTTGAGAATAAACGTCGGCCGTATCGAAGAAATTGACTCCGGCTTCGAGGCAGATATCCACCAGGCGGGTGGCTTCCTTTACATCGCTGTTGCCCCAGCCGGCGAGAAGCCCGCGCCCGCCGAAGGTTCCGCAGCCGAAGCTGAGAACCGGAACCTTTAGCCCGGAATAACCAAGTTGCCTGAATTCCATGGGACTTAGATGCACAGCGGTCGCCCAGGACGCAGGGATCCGCGTGTGGGGGCAACCCCGCCTTATACGCAACAAGTCGGGGCCCCATCCGCCATCTTCCGCCCTCCGGCGATCTATTCGGGAGCTAGAATCACCTGCCCCAGGTGGTAAGACATATGGTTCGTTCGACTGAGTAGGACAGCCAGCCGGTTCCGGGTGGGATCTTTGGCGTAGTCTTCCTCCGACATCGCGCGGTGGGGCAGCAACCATTCATCCGCAGAAAGACTTGCAAACTGCGAAAGGAGTTTGCCGTTCACTTCGTCCCAATATTTTTTGAGCTCCCGTCGAGCAGGCAGTTGCACGGCGGTTGTATCTGGGTTCGAGACGAAGAGGGCATCCAGTTCGGGATGCAGTCGCTCTGCCAGGCCCAGAATGGGAAACATCGCGTCGTGAATCGCGGTGAGATGCCCCCAGACATAAATGAGACGATTCTTTCCCGGTGCCACCTGTTGCGAGAGCTGGTCTTCGGTGCGATTTGAAAATATCTTGTCCGCTCTCTCCACCACCAGTCGCCAAGAATGAATCGCGACTTTCACGAATACTTGCTGGGATGTCATGGGAAGCCACCTTTCTCTTCGAGTTCGTGCGGCCTTCAGCCGGCCTTGTCATTCAACGCCATCTCGCGCGCGCGGCGAGACCCGTACGCCTTCAAATGCGCATAGGCGATGCGCAGCAGTGAACGGGCGCTCTCGTCACCACGCCGCAGCAGATCCCCAACGATATGATCGGCCTCAGTCGGCGCGCCGAGCTCGATGTCTCGCAACATCGAAGCTGTAAGCCGCGAACCGGCGGTCGCAAAGACGGTTCGATTCAGCTGCATAAAGCGACTGCTCGGGGGAAAGCCTTGTTGGGCGGCAATCGCGGCGCACTCTTCGAGCAGACCGATGGCCAGGTCGGCGGCTCCGGCGGCCACGATGTCGCCAACCGCAGCACGCATCAGGCAGGTGATTCCCGCGTTGGTCGCGATGAAAACCCATTTTTCCCACATTTCCTGAAGAATGGCCTCGCTCAGCCGGGCCTCGAAATTGCCGCTCGACAGGACCGACGCAATGGTTTCGACGCGTGCGGAGCGAGCACCGTCCCGTTCGCCAAAGGACAGATTGTGCGTCTCATTGAGGTGAACGATCTCATGCCGCTGGTTGAGGGTCACCGAAATCAGACACTGGCCGCCGAGCACCTGACCGGCACCGAAATGCGCGTCCAGGATTTCGAGGTGACGCATGCCGTTGAGCAGAGGCAGGATCACGGTGTCCGGCCCAACTGCCGGCGCAAAGGACGCGATCGCACCTTCCAGGTCATAGGCTTTGCAGCTCGCCAACACCAAATCGAAAACCTGACGAAGGTTTTCGGCAACCGTGGTGGGCGGATTCGAAACGGTGGTATCTCCGAATCGGCTCCGGATGACCAGGCCGGTGCTCGCCAGTTCGACTGCGCGCCGCGAGCGGACGAGGAAAGTCACATCATGCCCGGCATCAAGGAGCCTGCCTCCGAAATACCCACCGATCGCGCCTGCACCTACGACTAGGATCCGCATGTTGCTTTCCCGCGAGGGCGCTGCCGGTGTCCAAACCGTCTCTGCATATCTCGATCAGATTACGGCAGAGACCGTTCGGTCGCACAATGTGGCAAAGATCGAAGGAAACCAGTGTCGAAACTGTCGAACTCGGCACTGACAGGCGTGGGCGATTTTGCCAAGATGCGTGATGGGAGGAAGCCCGACGCTGCTCTCACAAAAACGCTTCGGATCTTTGCCGAGGTTCAGCCAGGACCAACCCTCATCGGGACATCAGGACTGGGAGGCCGGCCTCACGCAAGACGGTCCGCGTGACGCTGCCGAACACCCACTCGCTCAGATGGGAGTGGCCATAAGCGCCCATGACGACTAGATCGGCGCCGAAAGCGACAGCCTGCGACAGCAGAAAACGGCCCATGTCTTCTCCACCCGATGACCGGCTCTGCACCTCGACCTGCGCACCGTGACGCGCCAAGTGGCGCGCGATATCCGCCCCCGGTTCCTGGCCGTGACCCGCCGGGTGGCGCTCATGGTCGACGACCAAGACCTCGACCGCCTCGGCCCTTACAAGCAATGGCAGGGCGTCCGCCACCGCCCGGATAGCCTCGCGCCTTGAGTTCCAGCCCACCAGGATGCGGCGGATCCGGGATACCCCGCTGCCCGGCGGGAACATGATGATCGGTCGGCCGGAGGTCAGGACGAGAGACTCCGCCAGGCCAGGCGGACCGGCCGTCTCGCCCGCTCGATCCGGGCGGGCAATGACCACCATGTCCGCGTAGTACGCATGCACAGCTACCTCACTGCTCAAGTAGGGCAACGATCTCCACTCCGGCCGGATTCCGTGACTGCCGACGATGTCCTCGAACTGGCTCCGGTGATCCGCCTCGATCCTCTCGAGTTGTGCTCGGTGCGCTTCGATCACACCGAGGATGCCCTCGCCGCGGGCAAACGTCTCCGACTGGGTACGCGCGGGCTCGGGCTGCATGAATACGCCGATCAGGTGCGCGCCGTGCTCCTGGGCGAGTGCGCCGGAAAACTCCAGGATGGCCGCAGTCTCGGTCCGGCCATCGACGAAGACGACGATTTCTGCGAGCCTGTCGGTCCCGGCGGTGCCCAAGGGGGCAGGCTCAGGCGGTGGAGACCACCGCAAATGCTTGCTGGCCATAGCTTCTCCTCCTTCTCGTCGTGCGCTCACTCCAAGGACATTAAGGGTTGTTCTTGTTTTCAATCTTCTGGCTCATCTTCACCCTCCAGATCCGTGGCCTGACCGGTGGAGTCCTTCGTAAAAAAACCCGTGCCCTGCAGGCTGATCTCCGAGCGAGCTTCTTGCGACCTCGCACCCAAGGCCAGCACGCAGATGAGGCCTGCGACCATGATCGCTGTCCGACTCATTCCGCTGCATTTGGGTCTCCATCTGAGGTCCCTTCGCTCCGTCCTCATCGCCATTTCAGCGACGATTACAAATCACTGCTTTCAATTTTGGAGTCTTGCCGTCTCCCCCGGAACAACCGCAACTGACGTTCCCAATGACAGGGCATGGACCTTCGCTGCTAATTCGCTGAAGCACAACGTTGTTCGAAAAACACAGACTGGGAACAGGTGTCAAAGTCGAAAAAATGTCAATTGCTTCCCGACACCGAAGCGCCGCCCGACGTGTACAGTCGCCACTGGATGGGATGGGGAACCAATAAGCGAGGACCGACCGGTCTGGCAGACCCGAGAAAGGCTGAAAACTGCGACCTCCCGCCGAGATGAGTCATCACATCGTGTTGGCCTGTGGTTTTTCGAGAGGAATGTGCGTCGAGCCACCTCATCATCGTTATGAGCACCGACTCGCAGCTCGCGTTGGGAACCGATACCCAGCGCTATGAAGCTCTGTTCCGTATCGCTGAGGCACTCTCCGCCTGCCGCGAACCGGAGGAACTGTCACGACTTCTTGCTGACCAGCTGGTCGAACTGATCAGTTTCGATCATCTGGACGTACTTGTCTTTAAGGAGAGTTCCGAACAGATTGAATGGCATGTGTGGGGGAAGGGGCCGATTCCCTTCCCTGATATGCCGATCGAGGAGACATCGATCTGGCATGTTTACCACACGCAGGAACCGCTTCACATCGCCGACTGGAGCCGAGACGGCCGGTTCCCGCGCCTAAAACGATTGCTTGAGACGACCGGTTTCAGTCTAGGCTCGCTGGTTCGCGTTCCATTGACCACGGCCCACAGGCGCTTAGGTGTGCTGGGCCTCGCCAGCCGCGATCGCAATGCCTATCATTCAGAAGATGTCAGTTTTTTACAGTTGGTCTCACGGGTGGTTGCGCTGGCCATTGATGATGGCCTTAATCTCAGGAAATCCCAGGTCGCACGGCTGGAACTCGAGCGCCAAAATGCCCGGCTCAAACTGCTGCTCGATCTGACGAATCGGATCACCTCCAACTTGGACCTACCCAAACTACTGCGCGCAATCTCAGCGAGCGTTCGCCAAGTGATGCAATGCGATCTTGTGGCAATTAGCTTACTGGATTCCGACAGTGGCAAATTTCGGTTTCACGCCCTTGATTTCCCGAGCAGCCAGGGTTTTTTGCACCAGGGACAGCTCATTTCTCACAACGGAGCCAGCGCGAGGGCTTTTGCGACGCTCAAGCCGGTCACGATGAACCAGTTTGACCCGGCCGAGCTCGGTCCCGAGGTGGCTGAGATCTTCCTCGGCGAAGGACTCAAGACCCTCTGTCTTGTTCCTCTGGTCAATCGACGACGCGCACTCGGCATACTCGGTCTTGCGCGGAAGCGCGAAGAGCATTTCAGCGAGGGCGATGCCGAGTTTCTTACTGAGGTAGCGGGCCAGGTCGCCATCGCCATTGAAAATGCACTTGCCTACCGCGAGATCTCCGAACTCAAGGACAAGATTGCCCAGGAAAAGCTGTATCTGGAAGAAGAGATCCGCAGCCAGCTGAACTTTGACCAGATCATCGGGAACAGTTCGGCCCTGAAGCACGTTCTGGAACTAGTCGAGACCGTCGCGCCCAGCGATTCGACAGTCCTTCTGCTCGGCGAGACCGGGACGGGGAAAGAGTTGATCGCTCGTGCCATTCACGACCACAGTCGGCGCAAAGATCGCACATTGGTCAAGCTCAACTGTGCCGCCATTCCCACCGGTCTGCTGGAGAGCGAATTGTTTGGACATGAAAAGGGCGCCTTCACGGGCGCGATAAGCCAAAAGATCGGACGACTGGAGCTGGCCGACCAAGGCACGCTGTTTCTCGACGAAGTTGGTGACATCCCGCTTGAAATCCAGCCGAAGCTGTTGCGGGCTTTGCAGGAGCGGGAATTCGAGCGCCTGGGCAGCACCCACACGCGAAAGGTAAATGTACGCCTAGTGGCCGCAACCCACCAGGACCTGGAAAAGATGATCGCAGTCCGCGAATTTCGCAGCGATTTGTTTTACCGGCTGAACGTGTTTCCGATTCGCATTCCACCGCTGCGGGAACGCCGGGAAGATATCCCCTTGCTGCTGCGTTACTTCGTTCAAAAATTCTCCAGACAAATGCAGAAAAACGTCGAAGCCATTCCAGCGGGTGCATTGCGAGCGCTCACCGACTGGGCCTGGCCCGGAAACATCCGGGAGCTGGAAAATTTGATTGAGCGCGCCGTCATCCTCACCCGCGGCAAATCGCTCGAGGTACCACTCCCGGAATTGCGCAAATTGAGCATCGACGAACCTGCTCGGGACGCGGCCCACCGGGAGGGAGAACAGATCACTCGAATTGTGAAAGAAACCATCAGCGCCTTGCATAACTCCGCTGCGAAAGGCACCGCCGACGAACATGACAATGAACAGCGCGACCAGATCGTGCGCGTCCTGCGCGAGAGCAAAGGCCGCATTGGTGGCACCGAGGGAGCTGCCGCACGCATGAGTGTCAATCGCACCACGCTCCTGTATCGGATAAAGAAGCTCGGCATAAATCCAAAGCAGTTTTCCTGACTTCAACAGCGGGCGGCTGTATTCGAGTCACATTTATTCGTTCTGATCCATCCCCTAGGCTGCTAATCTAGCGGAAACCCGCGCAAATGCGAGAGCCGCGCCATGGATATCCGCTTGGACAAGTTGAAACAGTCTCTGGAGTCGGCGGTGGAAGGCATGTCCACGGAGCAATTGAGCTGGCATCCCCCGGGCAAGTGGTGCGCGGCGGAAGTGTTGGAACATCTGTATCTCACCTACACCGGAACGATCAAGGGATTCGAGAGAGTCATGACAAGAGGAAAGCCGCTGGCCTCGCGGGCCTCGGTGGCGCATCGCGTACGGACCTGGGTCGCCGTGGGCTTGGGTCACATGCCCGCCGGACGCAAAGCACCTGCGGTGGCGCAGCCGAAAGGCTTGCCGGCGGAGAAGGTGCGAAATGAGATCGGGGCAAAGATCGTGGCGATGGATGCGATCATCGCCGAGTGTGAAGCGCGCTTCGGGCGCCGGGTCCGGCTGCTCGACCATCCGATTCTGGGCCCGCTGACTGCGCCCCAATGGAGAAAGCTTCATCTGGTGCATGGACGGCATCACCAGAAACAGCTTCTCCGGCTGCGCGAAAGCACGACGAGGCACATGGGCTGAACGCGGGCAAACGCCGTCTTTTCTTTAGGAGATCGTTCCACTAGTCCAGTTGTTCTCGGCGATCTTCATCATTGATCGGTCACGGCCGCCCGAAGCCCGGCCTTGCGCGATTCTTCCTGCATGTCTTCGAGTTTCCGCTGTTAAGACGGACTTCGACAGTTTCAACATGAGCCTGCGGCGCTTTCTCCTATGGCTTAAGTTTCATTGACTTACACAGACCGTATTTTGGCATGCGCCTTGCTTTCCTGGGTTGTCAACCCACCATGCTGAAAATCTCGATCCTCGATACCTCTGCGCAGTGCCGGTTGGTGCTTGAAGGGAAGCTGATCGTGCCTTGGATCACCGAGCTCAAGAAAGCGTGGAAAGCGCTCGCTGCCGATCTGGGTGGACGTCAGTTGGTCATTGATGTGGGAAACCTGACTTGCATCAGCCGGGACGGCGAGGACGCTCTTCTCGAACTAATGCGCCACGGAGCAACGTTCCGCTGCCGTGGCGTGTTTACCAAGCACATCGTGCAACAGCTCCTATGCCGATTCCGAGGGAGCGCGAGCGACGACTCTCCTGCAAATTCTGTTGAGGCGGAACAACGAACAGGCCAAGACTGAACCGGCTCGCCCAAAATCGAGTCCCGACAGGCAACGCGGACAAAGTATCGAGGACTCGCCTCGTTCCGCAACAAGCGAACCAAGACGAGCGAACCCATCGTCCAGAATGCAATCCTGAGGGTGGCATTCGTGCCGGCCTCGCCAGTCCGCCTTCCATCGCTGTCCTCACCCAAGGTGGTGGCCCAGCTCTGTCAAGACCGATTCGACACTTTTAACACTTCGAGCCATCGTCACCACCCTTCCCCAGTGGCTCCTCAGATTCAATCACTTGGCGTGGCATGCGCTTGGCATGATCCTTGCTTTCTGTTCAGGGCATGGCGCGGAAGCACCAGGTGGGGTCCGAAGTCATGGTCCAAACACATACGCTCGCCGTTTTGCCCCGCACTTCCGAGTGCAGCCCCTATGTGGAGCTCAGGCAGTCTCTGCCAAGTAAAGTGGCGGCAATTTCCCCCTTCGCAGATCAGCTCATGATCTTCGTCCACAAGTTTCGAGACGCAGACGGAAGTGAAGTTGACATTGAAATCGCGTTGCGTGAGGCCCTGGCGAACGCCGTGATTCACGGAAACCGCGAGGATCCTCACAAGCGTGTTCAAGTCAGCTGTCGCTGCGGCCTCGATGGCGAAGTTTTCCTCACCGTTAGCGACGAAGGGCAAGGGTTCGAGAACAGCGCAGCCCCGGACCCCACCGCCCCGGAGAACGTCGAGTTCACCCACGGGCGTGGAATCTACCTGATGAAAACGCTCATGGATGAAGTTCGCTTCGAGCGAAGCGGCGCTACTGTTCATATGCGCAAGAAATCCGCCTCAACACCACCTGTTCTGCCGGACAGACCGAAATGAACAAGAGAATTTGCAGCGGCGTGATGTGGTCACACTGCTCGTTGCTGGCCCGCTTGCACGAGACACAGTTCAGCGAGCAACTGCGTTTGACGCTCCTTCGCTGCGTCCTGGCCCCAGGTCTCAGCTTCATCGACCGACGGCGGTTGCATCTTGGCATCCCCGTTGCACCTCCTCGGACGACACGGAGGGGGGACGTGGGCCCGATCCGCGGGAAACTCGAGGCCGTATGCGTATGAGCAGAACCACAGCGGCTCGCACGCTCCGCGTTGTCTTTCTGGTCTGGCTGATCGTTACAGCAGTTGTTCTATGGCAAACGAGATGAATGACCCTGTTGGCAGGTACGCAACCATGAATACAACGAGCAAAACAGCTCGCGCGTGCCCCAGCACAGACCGCATTGGCCTTCCAATGGTCGATCCCAGCAACGACGTCATGAGCGAAGGCAGCAACCTCTGCGAGGCCACGAAGGAGTAGGGGAGGTGCAACGTGGAGAAGAATGCTGAGCAGAACAAAACGAAAGAGGAAGAGGCCGTTTCGGAGCGGGAAGTCTGGTTGACGATTCGCTATCTGGATCCGGATACAGAGCGCAATGCGAGTGACGTCGCCGTCATTGTCACTGTAATAGCGATTGTCTCGATCGTGTGCGCGGTTTGTGTTCTGCTTCGCCTGCGCGGATTGTGGGGGTAGGGCACACCCCGGTGAAAATCGCCGCCAGGAGAAGAAGTCTCGATGTCAGCCGCCAACCCCGAACGAGTTCGCGATCTGCCGCCAATTTCGCTCGCGTCGTCAGAATCGCCTGCTCCTTCGGGTCTGAGACAACTCGTGAGTGTGCACTGGCGGGCATCGTTTGCGCTGCATCTGTTTTGAATGGCCAGCGCAATCGGTCAGGAGGAAGTTGTAGCCATGGCAGTATCTCAAAATGGGCGATTGACGAGCCGTCAGCTTGCGCGAATCGCACGAGCTCTGGCCGAACCGCGACGAGGTCGGATTCTTCAAGAGATTGGGGCATGCGAAGGTCCGATGCCATGGGCTACGCTACACAAAGCCCACCGAATCAGCGCCGCGACGCTTTCCCACCACACGAAAGAGCTCGAGGCGGCCGGCCTGGTCGAAATCGTTCGGGAAGGCAGATTCGCCAGTCTCCTACTCCAGCGCGATGTGCTCGGTGCCTACCTGGACCATCTCTCATGCTCAATCGACCCATCCATGGATCGCAAGAGAATCAGCCAAATGCGCTGCATCACTGCGTCCCAGGCGGCCAAAGACGTTGTCCGCCGGAATATCGAAGAGGTCCAGAACTCGGGAAACTTCGATGTTTTTGACGAACTCTTCGCGGACGATTTCATCGATCACACAACGCAGCCGGGCACCACGGCAGACAAGGCGGGTGTACGAAAACTCTACACTTGCATTCGCGCCGCGTTCCCGGACTTTCATGCCGAGATCCACTGGCAGCTTGCCGACGGCGATCGAGTGACGACGTATGAAACCTACCGGGGCACGCATGCAGGGCCATTTCTTGGGGTCGCTCCCACTCACCGCAAGGTCCGGTTGGAGACCGTCGACGTCATGCGCGTCCAAAACGGCAGGATCACCGACCACTGGGGGGTGGCGAATCTTGCGTCCCTTATGCAGCAGGCCGGCGGATCGATTCCGCCCGGGGAAAAATAAACGACGAATATCTTTTCCAGTTCCACCGGTCACGAGGACCCTTGGCCATCGCCGGTGCCGAGAGCCGCACGAGATTCCGCGGCACATCGTGACGTACAAGCCTTCCGCACCCGATCGTTCTCCCAGCAGACTGATTTTTGGCTGCCACGAAATGGCGATTTCCTGCCGGAACCATCGACCCTCTCCTGGGTCCCCCGCGCGAGGATTTTGATTGAGGCCGCTGCGGGAGGAAGCTTCGGAGTCTGCGCGGGTGGCCGACAATGCCCGTTTCTGCCGAACAGGGCTCCGCACAACCGAGGATGATGGTGCGAGGGAATCGGACTGGCAGTTTCATACCTTTCGGTACACATAATTGAATCTGTCGGGGCGCGGGAAGCATCTTTTATTGCAACACCGGAGGGTCTAGGGGATGGTCAAACTGAGAAAGCTTGCAGACATTGTATTTCCCGTGCTGGTGGGCGTCGCCGTACTCACAAGTTCCGGATGCAGCAGAACCGAAGCCAAGACTCCTGCTCCGCAACCGCTTCCGGTGAAGACCGAGACTGTGAAGCTGGCGCCTGTGCCGCGAATGGATGAATACGTGGCGACGGTCAAGTCGCGGCGCTCGGCGAGCATCCAGCCGCAGGTCGACGGCTCGCTGACGCGGATCCTGGTGAAGTCCGGAGACCAGGTGCACGCCGGACAGGTTTTGATGACGATCGATCCGCTCAAGCAACAGGCGACGGTCGACCAGCAGCGTAGCACCGAAACGCAAAAGAAAGCGACGCTCGATTACAACCAGCGGGAACTGGAACGACAACGCCAGCTATACGGGTCAGGAGTCAGCAGCAAGCGGGACTACGAACTTGCCCTGCAGGCTTACGAGAATTCCAAGGCTGATTGGGAGGCTTCCACTGCGGCGCGTGTTACGCAGCAGCGCCAGTTGGCGTATTACAACCTGACAGCCCCATTCCCCGGCATCGTTGGCGACGTTCCGGTGCACGTCGGCGACTACGTCGCGCCCCAAACGCTATTGACCACGGTCGACGAGAACGCGGAGCTCGAAGCCTATCTTTATATTCCCACGGAGCGGGCCGCCGACATACGCATGGGGCTTCCGGTGCAGATTGTCACCAGCGGCGGGGAACCGATCGAGAGTACCAAGATCAATTTCATCTCGCAACAGGTGGACAATGCGCTGCAGGGCATATTGGTGAAAGCGCCTGTTCATACCTCGCTCGACCGGTTCCGCAACGCTCAACTGGTGAAGGCGCGGGTTGTTTGGAGCACGGCTCCCAGCCCCACCGTACCGGTCCTGGCGGTCACGCGCATCGGGGGCCAATCATTCGTTTATGTGGCGACCGCAACCGACAACGTGACGGTCGCGAAACAGCGCGCGGTCACCCTGGGTGACACAGTGGGCAACGTCTATGCAGTGACCGGTGGTCTGAACCCTGGAGACCGAGTGATCGTGTCCGGCATCCAGTTCCTCATCGACGGCACCCCCGTCCAGCCGATCAGCTAACCCGTTCGGCCCAGGTTAGGCTTTCACCCCGGAGCTACCGCAGAGAGGTGCAGGTTTGGTTGACTTTTTCATAAAACGGCCGATTTTTGCGACGGTATGCGCGCTGCTGATTATTCTCGCAGGCGCGGTCTGCATCCCCGGCCTGCCCATCTCGCTCTATCCCAGCCTGGCGCCTCCGCAGGTCACCGTGACCAGCAACTATGTTGGCGCCAATGCGCAAGTGGTGGAGTCGGCGGTCACGACTCCACTGGAGCAACAGATCAACGGGGTCGAGGGCATGCACTACATCACCTCGACCAGTTCGAACGACGGCACCAGCAGCATCAACGTAACCTTCCGCACCGGGTATGACCTCAACATCGCCGCGGTCGATGTGCAAAACCGGGTGGCGACTGCTCAGGGCCGCCTTCCCCAGGAAATCAAGAACACCGGCATAACCATCACGAAGGCGAATCCCAATTTTGTGTTTGCCGCGGGATTCTACTCGCCCGACAACAGTCTTTCGAATCAGTACATCTCGAATTATCTGGACGTCTACGTCAAGGACGCACTCAAGCGAATACCCGGCGTGGGTGATGTAGTGATCTTTGGCGAGCGCAAGTATGCCATGCGCATCTGGCTCGATCCTACCAAGCTCGCCACCCGCCAACTGACGGCAGCCGATGTGGTTTCGGCGCTCCAGGAACAGAATGTCGAAATCCCGGCTGGCCAGCTCGGCCGTCCCCCGGCCGATCCAAAACAGAATTTCCAGGTGACCCTGCGCGTGGTAGGGCGACTTTCGGATCCGCGAGAATTCGAGAACATCATCCTCAAGAACACTCGCGACGGCATTGTCCAGCTTAAAGAGGTTGGCCGCGCCGAGATCGGCGCCGAGAGCTACGACACCAACCTTCTGTACAGTGGACACGAGGCCATCGGGGTCGGCGTGCAGCAGCTCTCAAACGCCAACGCGTTGCAGGTGGATAAGGCTGCCAGGGCCGTACTCGAGGAACTGTCCAAATCGTTTCCCCCCGGAATCAAGTATGTGATCGCCTTCGATACCACGACCGTGGTCGGTGACTCCGTGCGGGAAGTGATCACGACGCTCGAAGAAGCGGTCCTGATCGTCATCCTTGTGATCTTCCTGTTTCTGTTGGACTGGCGCGCCACCATCATTCCAGCAGTCACCATTCCGGTGTCGCTCATTGGCACGTTTGCTTTCATCAAGCTTTTCGATTTTTCGATCAACTCCCTGACGCTTTTTGGAATTACTTTGGCCACCGGACTGGTCGTCGATGACGCGATCGTGGTCATCGAAAACGCGCAGCGCCACATAAACCTGGATGGAACGGATCGGCACCGTGCCACGTCGGTCGCCATGGCGGAGGTGTCGAGTGCCGTGGTGGCAACGTCGCTGGTGCTGATCTCGGTATTCGTGCCGGTTTCCTTCTTCCCGGGCACGACGGGAATCCTCTACCGGCAATTCTCGCTGACCATCGCCTTTTCGATCGCCATTTCCCTTTTCAACGCGCTTACGCTCTCGCCCGCGCTCGCGGCCATTCTGCTGCGCAACGAAGAACACAAATATTCTGTCCTCGACTGGACCGGCATCGGCTGGCTGTCCCGCGGATACAGGAAGTTTGCCCACGGCGTGGACGGCGCGATTCACGGCCTGGGAACCGGGTACGCAAGAGTGATTGGCTGGGTGCTGAACTATCGCTACGCGATGATCGTGCTGTTCTTGTTCGGCTTGGCGGCCACCGGTTATATGTACGTGCGCGTCCCCACCGGATTTGTACCCCAGGAGGACCAGAACTATTTCATCGTGGTGGTCCAAGCGCCTCAGGGAGCTTCGCTCTCCTACACGACCGATATCGCAAAGCAGGCGGAACAGATCTTGCGAGCGGACCCGGACGTTTTCGGCACCTTCGCGGTTCCTGGATTTTCGCTGACGGGTGGGAGTCCCTCGAACTACGGGCTCATTTTCGCTCCCCTGAAGCCGATCGACGACCGCAGGGGCAAGGGGCACGCTGCCAGTGATATTGTGGCTCGGGTGGCTCCCAAGTTATTCGCGGTTCCAGGAGCGATCGTGGTGCCGTTCGAACCGCCCGCCATCAACGGCATCGGCAGTTTCGGCGGATTCCAGTTTGAATTGCAGGATTTGGGTCGCAATACCCTGCAGGACCTCGACACGGTCGCGCACAAGATGGTTGCGGGCAGCCGCCAGCGACCAGACCTGACGGGACTGTTCACCAGCTTCACGGCCAACGATCCCCAGCAGCTGGTCGAGATCGATCGCGAAAAGGCCAAGGCGATCGGCGTTCCCATCAGCCAGGTCTCGCAGGCGCTGGGCGTCTACATGGGCTCGCAGTATGTGAACGACTTCGACTTCAATAATCGCTCCTACCGTGTTTACGTGCAGGCCGATCAGCCCTTCCGCATGACCGCACGGGACTTGCGGCAATACTACGTCCGGTCGGACACCAACGGCTTGGTGCCGCTCGGCAACATCGTCTCGCTGAAAGAGACTTCCGGCCCGCAGGTCATCAACCACTACAATCTGTTCCGCTCTGCCGAAATCGATGGCGCAGCCGCGCCTGGATACAGCTCCAGTCAGGGACTGAAGGCGATGGAGGAACTGGAGAAGCAGAACACGTTGCAAGGGATGTCTTTTCAGTGGACGGGGCTGGCACTGGAGGAAGTCGAAGCCGGCGGCAAGGCGATCCTCATCTTTGGCCTTGGCATTCTGGTGGTCTATCTCACGCTTTCCGCGCAGTACGAGAGCTTCGCGTTGCCGTTTATTATCCTGCTGGCGGTTCCAACCGCAGTACTCGGCGCGTTGCTGTTGATCTCGGCGCGCGGTCTGGTGGATGACGTCTACGTCCAGATCGGGCTCGTGATGCTGATCGGGCTTTCGGCGAAGAACTCGATTCTGATCGTCGAATTTGCGGAACAACTGATCGAGCAAGGCCGGTCGATCACAAACGCTGCCATCGAGGCCGCTGAGTTGCGGCTACGCCCGATCCTGATGACGTCGTTTGCATTCATCCTCGGCGTCTTGCCCCTTTATTTCGCAAGCGGGGCCGGCATGCTCGGTCGTCACTCAGTCGGCACCGCGATCGTCGGGGGCATGCTGTTCTCTACCGTCCTTAACCTCTTCTTTATTCCGGTGCTGTACGTAATTGTCAAAGGGGTCTTGGTTTCGTTCTCGGCGAAAAAAGAGTCAGAAACCAGAGAGGCCACGGAAGTCGCATAGTTGGTGAATGACTGGTTCGTCGTGACTGGTTCGTCGTGACTGGTTCGTCGTGACTGGTTCGTCAGGACTGGTTCGTCAGGACGACGAAGTCGAACCTGTTATTTACCTGACTCGAGGGGGCGCGCTCAATATCTCAGTGTGCTCGCTCCCAAGTGCCGGAAAGCATTGCCGCCGCCAGCACGGATGCTGCCACCAGGGCCGCAGGCACTGCTCTTTCTGAGTGCTCCGCGGTGCGACCCTTCCGTGATGGATGAGCCCGGGGGCGGAGTCATTCCCGACTCCTGGGTGCGGGGTCAAAGTGCCCACCTTCGTGGTACCGTGAAGAGGCAAAGTCGCCGACGTGACGGTGCTGACGCGAAACCCGCGACCGGCCTCCACCGCGACTCAATCTTATCAGCCGCTGAAACACGGAACGAACGCATGACAACGCTGCAGGAATTCAGATGTGAAGTCTGTGGAATCGTGACCAGCAATCCCATCCATTGGTTCGTGATTCGATGTGGAGATTCTGAGCTTACCGTGCACCGATGGAATTCTGAGGCCGCCAGAGCGGCCGGAGCGCGGCATTACTGCGGTGAAGCCCATGCGGAGGTGTACATCAGCCGCTGGTTTGACTCAACGTGCGCACCGCCGAAGGCCAGTTTTAAGTAACGGCTTGCCGGCGAAACCAGGGCCGTGTGGGCGCGGGTGTTGCTTTTCACTCCGGCCAAGCGCGTAGCGCCGTCCGTACCACCCGTTCCAATTGCTGCTGGCTTGCGCCACTGGCGGCCTGCACGGCCATGCCTTGGGAGATGGTCACCACATAGCGCGCCAGGTCGGTGGGATTGGAATCGGCCGGGAGATCTCCTTCCGCTTTCGCGCGTTTGAAGCGCCGGCGTACAGCAGCCTCGCTCGCCAACCGCCGCGAAACCAGCTCCTGGCGAATGCAATCGGCAGTCTCCCCACACGCGAGCGCACCTTGCACCATCAGGCATCCCGAGGGATAGAGCGGATTGGTGAGCAAGTCGGCGGCTCCACGCAGCAGCTGTTGGGTGACTGCGCGCGCCGTGGGTTGCTTCAAAGCGTCACGCACGTAGGCACCCGGCCCGCTGTCGTACCGATTGAGTGCCTTGCGGAACAGAGTTTCCTTGTCACCGAAGGCAGCATAGAGACTGGGGCGGTTGATACCCATCGCCTTGGTCAGGTCGGACAGGGAGGCCCCCTCGTAGCCCTTGCGCCAAAACACCTGCATCGCTGCCTCCAAGGCTTTGTCCAAGTCGAAGGAGCGTGGGCGGCCAGCAGGCCCCGAGTGTTTCTCCGGTTCCATCGTTCATGATGCTAACACTTTTTTACCATTCAGTACAGATTATCCCCAAGGGCTCCCGAGCCCCGAGTCCTCGACGGCTATTCATGGATAGCTTTCGGGTTGCCGGCAATCCGGTCGAAGGAGGCAGCTCCTGGACATCTAACACCTGGAGCGCCGCTCACGGATTCAGCGTCAATTTGATTCTTTGCCCGAACAGCACGCGATGGTAGGCGTCTTAACTATCCAGGCGCACATAATACAAGGATGGACGGTCGCCAATAATCGCGAAGTTCAGATCCGGCGCGTCCGGATCGATCAAGGAATAGTCAGCGTAGCGCCAGCTCCCCTTGCCGATTGAATCTACTGCACGATGAGGACACGCTAGCCCCGTTTTCGTTTAGCTTGGCGTGCCTCCAAAAGACCGCGCTTGAGATCTTCCGCCAGGTCCTCTTGCGGATTTGCAATGTGAACGGGTTTCTTTGCACCGACTTCCCGCGTCAGCCAACGCTCCAACTCTGCTGGCGACGCGGCCACGTATCGACCAATCCTGGTCACGGGCATCCCTTCTTGGGCCCAACGTTGAGTAGTGCTCACGGGCTGACCCAAGTATTTGGCGATTGCGCTCCAGCCTCTTAGGGTTTCATCAGTTTCAGGGTGTTTCCGCATAGCGGCGTCCCGACCTGAGTCTCTGACGCTGGGGCCATGGCTGAGGTTGCTTGCCTCCAAACCGATTTTCGGCAACCGATCGCTCTCGAGGTCAATCAATAGGCCATGGCTTTGTATCCCCAGGCACGCCCGAGCTCGCGGGAGAGACGGATACTGCGACTAGAGCTGACTGTGGCGTTTCACTCGCCCAAGAAGAGACAAGGAGACAGTAATGACTTTCAGTTCTACTGACATTCGTGCCAACTATGAATACTTTGCCCACAAGCTTCGCGCCGAGAAACAGAGAAACGATGTGCTCAAGGCGGTCGAAGCAAACACCTTCGATTTCGTTCTTCTCGACACGCGAGGTCGCGAGGCTTTCGCCAACGGACACATCCCCGGCGCTTGGTGCGTTCCGGAGTCAGAAATAGAAAAGGCTGTTCAGGCCCTGCCAAGAGATAGGGAACTTGTCACCTACTGCTGGGGACACGATTGACACCTTTCCGCAAAGGTTGCTCTGCAGTTGGCAGAGCATGGCTTCTTCGTCAAGGAGATGAACGTGGGATGGAAGGAATGGACCTACAATCGCCATCCAACACACCAAGGGAAAGCCGAGACGAACGGCTTCCGTTGCTCCTGCACCAAGTAAATTCCCAAGCCAAGGGAGGCAAAACCCTCATCGGCGGTTCCGTCCCGTACCTCCAATTCTAGGGCGAGCTATTCCCTTTGACGAGGACGGCCTTTGAATCATGGCGATATAGTGTTGACATTGCGCGCCCGGCGCGGGCATTGCCAGAGGGTGTCGGCGCCGGAGTCGTGCCCCTCTCCGCGGCCCGGTTGATTTCTCGCACGCTGTCAGCGCCGCCTTTCCTGGGCCTGCAAGGCTTGCTCAAAGTCCTTTTCCATCTCCGCGACATGCCGGCCAAGTTCGCCCTTATCTACAAATGGATTAGGAGACCCCGGTTTCTGCCGCGCAGCTTTGCCCGCCAGATCGAAATAGAAGCCGTGGGAGGCAAGCATGATGTCGGCGCGCATGCCGCGCAACTTCTCAAACGTGCTGCGCTCGTCCTCGACAATGTTAGGGTACTGATCGTTATTGGTCAGCTTGTACAGCGACGCGGTAAGGCCGCACAGGAACAGCACGTCGTAGTCCTTGCCGTCCTCATGGACCCGCATGGACCAACTGGTGCAGCCTTTGGTGTGGCCGGGGGTTAAATGCGCGGTCAAGCTCACACCGCCGAGCTCGATACGATCTCCATCGGAAACAATGCGGTCTGGGGTAACCGGCTCGTACGCGAGCTCGTCGCCCCAGTAGAAATCTCCTTTCCCTCCGCGCATCATAAGCTCGCCGTCGAGTTTGCTCGCGATCACGGTCGCATCCGTGCGGCGTTTCATCTCTGCGAAGCCCCCACAGTGGTCAAAATGTGCGTGGCTGTTCAGCAAGAGCTTCAGGTCTCGCGTTCTAAATCCAAGTTTCTCGATGTTGGCTGTCACTTGCGGCAGCATTTGAATGGGGCCTGTATCCAGCAGAATGTTTCCTGCAGGGGTCACAATCAGGAATGAGCTGATCAGGTTGCTGCCCACATAATAGATGTTGCCGGCAATTCTTCTTGGTTCAAACGGAAGAGTCCAGTCCCGCAGCGTCTCCTTGATGGCTTCTTGCCCGGCGTCCCTTCGATCGGCTGAAAATACCTTGCTCACAGTCTTCCACCGCCCGCCGATCTTCAACAGCGACATGTGATCGGTGAACAGTACCTGAGGGTAGTCCAGCGTAACCACGGCGCTGGCCGCCGTGCCGCTAACATCCAGCCTCTCGACGCGACGCACCCTCCGGTATTCGTCCGTCGCAGGTTGCAAGAACCGTTTTGCAAACTCGTCGCGTGTCCACACCTTTGATTCACCGCCTTCGACGAATTGGATTTTGGCGTCGAGCGTGAAGGTCTGCGTGATAAACTCGCCGTTGCCTAGAGCATGTGCGGCGAAGTAACCCTCGATGGCTGCCCTAGGGTCTTCTTCTGTTCCCGGTTTCGCCCGTGTTTGTGCCCCTGCAGGTCGTAGGAGGCCGAACGGAAACAAAGAGATCAGAAGCAAGCCAACTGGTTTTGGTAGAAAGTTCATAGCCTTCCTCCTCGGTACGAGTAAAACATTCCAGCACAGGGGAAGGATCAAGCTAAATATGGGTGCGATGCGATCCCACGCAAATGACATCGGGTTTCTAAACAACCTTGCCAAGGAAAGAGATTTTCATGGACGTGCAGTACCGCATCGGTGAGTTCTCGAATTTGAGCGGTGTTTCCACGAAGACGCTCCGCTTTTACGACCAGATTGGCCTATTGCGGCCCGCCAGCGTGGACGCTCGCACCGGTTACCGGAACTATCGTCCGCAGCAACTAGAAGAGTTGGCCGCGATCCTCGCCCTCAAAAGTCTGGGAGTATCGCTCGCCGATGCCCGCGATCTGATCCATAAAGTGGGATCTAGTGAGCATCGCCGAGACGTCCTCACCAAACTCAAACGGACAATTCAGCGGTCAATCCAGACGGCCACGCAATCTTTGAAATGCATCGACGCGGCGCTGGAAGAGACGGATGATTCGAAACACCCGATTGCCGTGGTGGTGAAGCGTCGTCCGGCCACTCCTATCGCGTCCGTTCGCGCGAAAGTGCGGAGCTATGCGGACATTCTGCAGTTCGAGCAGGAGTTGCTGGCTGCCCTCCCGCCCCAATCCATCGGCAGCCCCCGGGGCGTTCTCTGGCATAGTTGCGCGGACTCGGGTTCGCTGGAAGGCGAGCCCTTTGTGGCGCTGAAGCACCAGCTACCGTTTCGGAGTTTTTACGACCTGAAGCAGCTTCCCGCGGCCACCGTCGCCTGTGCCTACTCCAGGTTGGATGACGAGAGCGCCGAGCGGGGTTATGAGGCCATCCGAAAATGGATGAATGTCACAGATCATCAGCTCGCGGGTCCGAAACGTGAGATTTACCTTGAGCAGATGCTCGAGATCCAGTTTCCACTGAAATCAGCATAGTTCAGTTGCGTTTCTCAGCAAGCCAGCTCGTATCACCGTCCCTGACGGCCTGGCGATTGTGGACGTTCGGCAAATGTGCGCCCGACGGCCTTTGCCATCGACGAATTCATCGGGGTAAGGTTCCAAATACGTTCCAGATTTCCAAGTCGCCTGGCTATTTGTGTCGAACGTCGACTGGGGCGCGGGTCCGATCGAGGGGAAACACTTGCAGTTGCCATTTCACCGGAACTGACGTGGGCAGGTAGCACTTGGTCTGGTCGCACGCCTGGTACTCCAGCTTGCCTGCGATCGTAAAGGTTTTTCCATCCTTTCCGAGCGAGGCGGCGAAGTCCATCCCGGAGCTTACTCTCACATCCTGGCTGATCCGAAACGTCCCGTCGAACACCGGAACGCGCTGGTTGATTACCGGCAAGAAAAGGGTTTTAGACAGCGGATACAGGGCCGGCTTCATCTCCATTTCGGGCATCGGGTCAATCACGAGCTTGATCGGCTTATAGCCCTGAGCGCCAGGGGCATACACGTGCACGTCCACGGGTAGGCGCACTTCGGCGGCCAGCGTAACGCGTGTCCCGGGAACACCGGTGTGATCGGATTGCTCAAGCGCCAGTTGAAGGTGCGGGGCTTCGATCGTTTCTGTGACCTCCTGGCCCAATTCCGGAAACAGCTTCGCAAGCAAACTATTTCCCGTAAGCCGCTCGCGGTATTTCGCCTCGAAGAACTTTTCTCGAATCGTGCCCTTGGCATCGATGAAGAAATAGCCGGGGCGCGCGAAGCCTTTCTGCATCCCGGTCGCTTCCGCGTTGAAGACGCCGTAGGCCTTGATGATCTTCGAGTCGGGGTCGCCGAGCAGAGGGAATTCGATTTTGTGCCGCTCAGCAAAAAACTTTAGGATTTCTTCGGAGTCGTAGCTGATCGCTGCCAACTTGACGCCTTGTTTCTCAAATCGCGGAATTGCACTTTGCAGCTGCACCAGCTGCCCTTTGCAGAAAGGTCACCAGTCGGCGGACCGGAAAAAGAGAAGAACGGTGCCGTTGGCGCCGTTCAAGGCAGCGAGACTCTGCGTCCGGCCAAACTGGTCGCGAACGGAAAAGGCTGGCGCCTTCTCGCCCACCGCGAGGCCAATCGACATCAACTCGATAGAAGCCATCTGAATGGTATCGCCATGAAGTGTTCCCCGGACTGTGACCGTGTCGCCCAGGCGCGCGATTACTTTTTCCTGCGCGTCGATGCCGTAGATGACCCGGTTCGTGTCGTCATACAGCGCGATCTTCGCACCGGGGACGTTCCTGGTGCACTCGGGAGATTCGTTAAAGGCTTCGTCCGCGTTGCAGGCGCTAGACACAAGGACGCCGGACCAGGATTCCGGCTTGGTCTCATTGTCCTGTCGAGCCAATACGAGACCGACTATCGAAACCAACAAAACAGCGAGGAAGAGAAGCTTCGCCCTGGAATCAGTTCTGCCCGATCGCATCAATCCGAGACCTTGGTTTCAATGTTGAATCCGCCCTACTGTACGCCCGGGAGCCTTGGGGCACAAGGTTTCACCCCTGGTAGCTTCACGAGGCATACCTCCGCGTATTCGGTTTTACGTGAGCCGCCAGCACCGAAGCTCCGAAGGCGCATGTGGTCAATTTTGACCAGTTCCCGAACCCCCTTTCGTTGAACACTAGAAAAAACACGAATCGTCCGTACAACTTGGATGCGCTCAACCGAACTTAGTGCCCTACGCAGCACATTGGCATCGAGCACACCTGAAACCTCACCCGCTCCATCTCCAGCGAATCCGGGGCTCATGTCACTCGCAAACACCGGGCTTTCCCGGGCACCGCTCAAAATCGTCGACCCGCTTCCACTGGTTCAGGCTGGAGGATTGGATTCTCGCCTGAGACTACAGCCGAAGCCATCCCTGCCGAGCCGAATTGCTGTGATTGGGAACTATCTGCCGCGCCAGTGTGGAATTGCGACGTTCACAACGGACCTTTGTAGCGCGATCGCCGCGGAGTACGGAACGGCTCGATTGTTGGCGCTGCCCGTAAACGACATAGAACAAGGCTATGACTATCCCGCACGGGTCCGATGGTCACTTGACCAGAACGAGGTCGCGTCGTACGAAGACGCCGCTCGGTTCCTGAACTTCAACAATATCGACATGGTCTGCCTGCAGCACGAGTACGGAATCTTTGGCGGCCCTGCCGGAAGCCACATTTTGCATCTGTTGCGCGGGCTGAAAATGCCCGTCGTGACCACCTTGCATACGGTCCTCCGCGAGCCCGACCCAAACCAGTTGATGGTCATGGAACAGATTGCTGAGCTTTCAGATCGGCTGATTGTGATGAGCCAGCTCTCCTCCCAGTTCCTGCAGGAAATCTTCAAGGTTCCGGGCAGCAAGATCGACATGGTTCCCCACGGAGTTCCGGACCTGCCCTTCCTCGACCCCAATTTCTACAAGGACCGGTTCGGTGTGGAAGGGAAAGCCGTTCTCCTCACGTTCGGCCTGCTCTCGCCCAACAAGGGAATCGAAAACGTGATCGAGGCGCTCCCGCAGATCCTGTCGAAACACAAGAATGTCGTTTACATCGTCGCGGGCGCGACCCACCCTCATATTCTGCGGCGTGAAGGTGACAACTATCGTGCGCACTTGCAGGCACTGGCGAAAGAGGTGGGAGTGGAGTCGAGCGTGATCTTCCACAATCGCTTCGTCAGTCCTGAGGAGATGGTGGAGTTCATTGGCGCCGCAGACATTTACATAACCCCTTACCGCCATGAAGCGCAGGTCGTTTCCGGAACGCTCGCCTACGCGCTGGGTGCGGGCAAGGCGATCATCTCGACGCCCTACTGGTACGCGATTGAATTGCTGGACGATCGTCGGGGCGCACTCGTCCCCTTCCAGAACCCGGGGGCGATTGCTCAAAAGACGATCGAACTCCTGGATACTCCGGCAGTGCGCCATGCCATGCGGAAACGCGGCTACCTGTTTGCGCGCGAGATGATCTGGAAAAGAGTGGCACAAGGGTACATGGAGAGCTTTTCACGGGTTCGCAGCGACCGCTTGCAGACCCCACACGTTCAATTCTCGGCCCGCGTTACTCCCAAATCGCTCAACGTACTGCCCGCGTTGAACTTGAATCATCTCCATCGGCTTACCGACGACCTTGGAATGTTCCAGCACTCGATCTTTACCATCCCCAACTACGGGGAGGGCTACACCACCGACGACAACGCCCGCGCCCTCATTTTCGCGGTGTCTCTCGAACAAGGGACGAGTGACAATCCGGGCAACCGTGGGTCTGCCGCTTCCAAGTCCTCTGCCGACTTGCCTTCCCGGTACCTGTCCTTCCTGGAGCATGCGTTTAATCCGGCAAACGGTCGATTCAAGAACTTCCTCGCTTTGGACCGGCGCTGGAATGAAAGCGAAGGCTCCCAAGACTGTCACGGGCGTGCACTCTGGGGACTGGGAACGGTTCTCGGCCGGTCGGCCGACCAGGGATTGCGGAGTGCTGCGGGACGATTGTTCGAGTTCTCTATTCCGGTGGCGGTCGAATTCCAAAGTCCTCGTGCCTCGGCCTACACGTTGATCGGAATCCAGGAATACCTCAACTCCTATCCCGGAGACCGGGACGCCCAAAAGGTTCGATCGGTCCTCAGTCGGCGCTTGCTCGAAATGTACCAGTCCATCCGAACACCCGACTGGCAGTGGTTCGAGGACGTTCTGGCCTACGGAAACGCAAGGTTGCCGCAAGCCATGCTACGGGTGGGCGCCGCATGCTCGGATGATCGCATGGTGTCCGTCGGCCTCGAAGCCCTGGACTGGCTGTTGACGCAGCAACGATGCGAATCCAATGGCCACTTTGTGCCGATCGGATCACAAGGTTTCTATCGTCAGGGTGGTGAAAAAGCCCGCTTCGATCAACAGCCGATTGAAGCCGCCGGTGCGGTTTCCGCGTGCCTGCAGGCGTACCGGATAACCGGAGACACACGCTGGCGGACCAGGGCCTGGTCGGCCTTCAACTGGTTCCTGGGCGACAATGACCTGCAGCTTCCTCTTTATGATCCCGTCACCGGAGGCTGCCGGGACGGCCTGCATCCCGACCGCGCAAATGAAAACCAGGGAGCAGAATCAACGCTATCGTTCTTGATGGCACTTCTGGAGATGTGCTCGCTGGAAGAGTCGGAACAGAGGGGAATCCCGTCATGACCATCCCTACCCAAAACTCTATGATCGTTGTGAGTACTCAGTACGAGCCACTGCTTCTTCGACATCCCGGCAACCCGATCCTTACCAGCAAGGACTGGCCATATTCCATCAATAGTGTCTTCAACGCCGGGGCGACGCTGCTTGCGGATGGCTCTACCCTGCTGCTCTGCCGCGTGGAAGATCGCCGCGGATTGTCGCACCTTTGCGCCGCGCGCTCGCAAAACGGAGTGGACGGATGGCAAATTGACAGCCAACCGACGCTGATGCCCAGCCCAAAAGAGTATCCCGAGGAGATCTGGGGCATTGAAGATCCTCGCATCACGTTTGTGCCCGAGCTGCAACAATATGTCGTGACTTACACCTCCTACTCGCGCGGTGGGCCCGGCGTGTCTCTGGCGCTGACCAAGGACTTCCGAACGTTCGAGCGCTACGGCGTCATCATGCCGCCCGACGACAAAGATACGGCGCTCTTTCCGCGGAGAATCGATGGATACTGGGCGCTGATTCACCGGCCCATGACAGCGATCGGAGCGCACATGTGGATTTCCTATTCCCCTGACTTGCGCCACTGGGGCAGGCACAGGCTCATGCTGGAAGCGCGGCGCGGCGCCTGGTGGGACGCAAACAAGATTGGCTTATCGCCGCCACCGATCGAGACTTCCCGAGGGTGGCTCGTGCTCTACCACGGAGTGCGGCACACGCCTTCGGGCTGTTTGTATCGGCTGGGAGTGGCCCTGTTCGACCTTGAGAAACCGGAGAAGTGCTTGCTGCGCGGTGATTCGTGGATCTTCGGCCCGGAGGCTGAGTACGAGCGCCACGGCGACGTCGATGATGTTGTTTTCCCGTGCGGATACACTACGAATCCCGATGGTGACACGATCAATGTCTACTACGGAGCAGCTGACTGTGCCATCGCGCTGGCTCGTACCAGCGTGCGGTCTTTGCTGGCGTGGCTGGATGCGAATGGAAGTTGCGAACGCCGACAGCGGACCGAGTTATGAGACTGCTGCTTTGGATTATCCAGTTTGCCTGTGGGTGTCATCACACCCGACGGAGCAACGTGTTCACGATCAAGCGACGGACGTACCAGATCTGCCTGGAGTGTGGACAGGAATTCCCGTATTCGTGGGACCTGATGCGCTCCGTTCGATCGGAAGGGACAGACACCTATGCGCCGCTGAACGGCGCGAAGCACGAAGAAGTCAGGGTAGCCTGACCCGGTCCCGTCGCTGGCCACGATCCTGAATTCTGCATGTGAGCTGTCTTGCTCAGACACTCACACTTTTACCTCTCATTCTGTACCTACCTGAGTGTGCAGACGGAATCGCGATCGCTGATTCGCAGTTCCATTTCCGGGCCGCTTCTAGGTCCCGCCCAAATCGAGGCAAAGCGGCCACATCCAGCCATCGGCATTCTTCGCCCGTGGGCTCCCGTAAAACCTGACGGCAGCCCACGAGGCGACTTCAAAACTCTGCAAGGTGAAATCAGCGGAATGCCTCCAGGAGTAAGAGGCATCATCCCGCGAAGCAAGGACAGTTCAACATCATGCTTTTAATTCAATTGTTGGAAGTTCTCATCGTGGTGGGTGTTCTGCTGTGGCTGGTGAATCGCTTCATGCCCATGCAGGCCTCCATCAAGTCCATTCTGAATGGTGTTGTAGTCATTGCTGTCGTTCTTTGGCTACTGAACGTTTTCGGGCTGTTCCACTCGCTCACCCGTATCCACGTCGGAAGTTAAAGGACGAGTGGAGCGAAGGTCATGCAAGGACTGGAAGCACAAACACAAGATCTGTACAACGGAACCCGGCAGAAACCTGCCTTTAGGAGAAAGTGTGAAAACTCATCTTTTGTTAGCAATCGGGATCACCCTTAGTTTGAACGCATTGGGGCAAACCAATTCTCAAGCGCCCATGGCGGTCGAACCCATGGTTCACACGCCGACGTTCCGGGTCACCGTGATCAGCCGCAGCGTGCGGGCGGTCAACTACAACCATCGCAGCGGCGCCACCAAGCTGGATTTTGCGGGCACAGATCTGATGCCCGGCGCCAACGGTCAGGCCAAGGTAGAAAGCAAAAAGGGCTACATCGAAATCGAGGTCGAATTCGGCAATCTGCAAAAGCCCACGACCTTCGGCAATGAGTATCTGACCTACATCCTGTGGGCGATTTCGCCGGAGGGCCGCGCCGTTAACCTCGGTGAAGTCCTGGTCGGGGGCAACCATCGCAGCAAGCTAGACGTGACAACCGACCTTTAGGCCTTCGCCTTGATCGTTACAGCGGAGCCCTACTACGCGGTTCGACAGCCCAGCAACGTGGTCGTCCTCGAGAACGTAGTCCGCGAAGATATGAAGGGGACGATTGAGGCGGTGAACACAAAGTATGAACTTCTCGAACGTGGCGGCTATATCCCGACCGGCTACAAGTTCGATCCGGTGGTCCTGAATACCAAATTGCCTCTGGAGTTTTTTGAAGCGCGTAACGCCTTGCGCATCGCGCAATCCGAAGGCGCAGACACATACGCCAACGACAGCTACCAGCATGCAGTCCAGTTGATGAATAAGACGGATGAGTATGCCACCAGCAATCACATCGACAGAAAGCCGCTGATCGCAGTTGCCCGTGAGGCAGTACAGACGGCCGAAGATGCTCGCGCAATCACGGTCAAGAAGATCGATCAGGAACGCTTGGACAACGAACGGCAGGCTGCTGCGAACGCGCAAGCTCACACTCAAGCGCAAGCCGACGACGTGACCCGGCAGAAAGAACAGGCACAGTCTGATCAGGCCCGGGCAGAGCTAGCCACGGCCCAGGCGAAGTCAGATGCAGCCAGAGCCCGAACCGACACCGCAGATGCGCAGTCTGCGGCAGCCAAGGCCAAAGCCGACATGGCGGACAGCCAGGCTGCATCGGCAAACGCACTCTCAGCGGCGCAAGCTGACGCGGACCAATCTCGCTTGGCGGCCCAGCAGGCCCAGTTGAGCGCGCAACAAACGGAAACCGACAAAGCGGCCCTGCGCACGCGCTTGTCCGACCAGTTGAACAAAATCCTCCAAACTTGCGACAGCGCGCGCGGGCTTATCGTCAGTATGTCCGATGTTTTGTTTGACACCGGGAAATACTCGTTGAAGCCGAACGCACGCGAGAAATCGGCGAAAGTCGCCGGCATTCTGCTCGCCTACCCAGGACTCAATTTTGAAGTCGGCGGCTGCACGGACAATGTGGGCGGCGATCAGATGAATCGAACGCTGTCGGAGAACCGAGCTGGCTCGGTGCGCGATTACCTTGTGCAAGAGGGTGTAGCGACAAACTCAGTCAGCGCAAAAGGCTTCGGCAACACCTTGCCGGTAGCCTCCAACGATAATTCCGCAGGCCGGCAGCAGAACCGGAGAGTGGAACTCCTCGTATCCGGGGAGGCCATCGGCAATCCGGTCAACGCGACGACGGGAAGCTTGCGGTAGAGCAAGCGCTCGTGACCAGCAGCCAGCGGTGAACATGACGATGTAGCAGTCAACAACTCTGGGTCTTCGATCACGAAGGGCCGCTGTTTTGCTCTCGGGGCAACCCGGACCCGAGACAGCGGCGCAGTTCAATATCGGTCGCTCATCATGAGTGCTTAAGGAGAAAAATATGCTTTGGACCATATTTGTAGTTCTGGGAATTCTGTGGCTTCTGGGTTTCAGTCTTCACGTGGGCGGGGGCCTGATCCATCTGCTACTCGTCGTAGCACTGGTGGTCCTGGCCATCAATGTGATAAGCGGGCGTCGATCCGCAGCGTGAGAGACGCTCTCCAGAGCAGTTGCGGAAAATTCGCAATGCCGCAGACATGCAAATTGCCAGCCATCAGCTGGGAAGCCGGATGTGTGGCCCGCCTCCCAGCCAATTCTCGAGTCAGTCTAGTTGCGCGTGGCGGTGACTTCGCGAAACGGGTTGTCGGGTCCCTGCTCTGCGTGCGCGGTGAGATGTAGCTGCCAGCTTCCGCGCACGCCGGTTTCTTCAGCGCGACCCTGCTCCTTCAGCATTCCCAGCACTTTGACGATCACGTGCGTGGTTTCTCGCAGCCGCGTCGCTACCTCTCCAGCGCCAACCAGGACGGCATGGGAGCCATAGTGCTCTTGCTTCATCCGCCCATATTCGACAATCGCCTCTGCGAGCTGTTCCATTTCTCGCGGACCATAAGGCTGCTCGGCCGGTGCGAGTCCGAAGATTGTCCCCTTTACACGGCCAATAGCATGTTGGAGGCGCTGGAAGTACATATCTGCTCCGAAAAGAGAGGCGCCTTCCTTCAAAACTGGATCGCTCCGCTAAGAATGCTTCTCCACAACCTTGGAGGGAAAGGGGGCATCCCTCTCGCCCGTCGGGGATCGCCGGGCGCGAGAGGTCGTCGTTCTGCGCGGCCTGCCCAGCTCCAGACGACTAAAGGGCCTCCTCGTAGCCCGCCGGCGGGCACCCTGACGCTGCTGCGCTCCTTCGACGCTAAGCACAAAGTTAAGGGTGGCCATAAGGAAGTGCTGACCGTCGGACCTGACCACGATTGCATCGACTGACTTCAAAGCATGCTCGGGGAGGTCCAGGTTGTCACACACCATGACAATGGGAACTTCTGGCCTCACCTGCTTGATTTCAGAGGCCACAACAGCGCCGTCCAACAAACCCAGGTGGTACTCAATCACGACCGCATCCACTGCCTGCAACATCAGGAGTCGCAAGCCTTCATGACCACAGGTTGCGGTCAAAAGCCGATATCCGTGCTGCTCCAAGTGGAGCAGTTGGCCCGGATCCCGGTGGATGCAGAGTAACGTGCTTTGCGCTTCCATCCTGACCTCCTATTTGAGACAGAATGTCGCTCCAGATCTGTTCCAAATTGCTCAATTGTGGGTTGTCGAATGCGAGCTCGCGGTTTCGATCAAGGCGGGAGTTAATTTCGGATCGAAAAGAAAAATCGGATCGAAAAGAAAAAAAGGGTGCTTCAGTCCCTTCGGACCAGAGCGACCCTTGCTAGTCAGTTACTTAGACCGGCTTCACGTTCTCTGCCTGAAAGCCTTTCGGGCCTTTCGTGACATCGAACTGTACAGTTTGGCCTTCTTGCAAGCTGCGGAAGCCGCCCGCTTGAATTGCCGAGAAATGCACGAAGACGTCTTCGCCATTCTGACGGCTGATGAAGCCAAAGCCTTTCGCGTCGTTAAACCACTTCACTGTTCCTGTTTCCATTGGTGTTCCTTTTTTAATTTGAATTTTCTGCTGAGAAGAGTCGCTGCCGGTGAGAAGGGGTGACGCTGGTTGGCGGAACCGATTTTCAACTGCGTTTGAACCAAACTTAGCCGATGCACCTTGGATGCATTCCGCTGACAAACGACTCAAGAATCTCGCAACCTCGGAAAAAATACCCCAGAACGTTACAACGTTACAATGTGAGCCGTTTTGACCAGACCGGTCGTGTTCCTCTGCATAGTATGGCAATTGACCTATTTTGCGCCGGACCAGGCATTGCTAGGACTTTCTGGGTGCGCTGTCCCCCGCACGGAGACCCATGAACCGACTTCTTGGCACTTTTGCAGTCCTGCTGGCACTCACACTTCCCTCTTTGACGCAGAACACCGTCGCTCACGGGCGCGGCGATCAAGTTCCCGCGGCTGGGCAGGGTTTGGATGCGACTGCCAATTTTTTCGCTTGCCAGCACGCCTGGACTGGATGCGATCACTCGAAGTTGACGCCGTCTGAATCGGCTAAAGTCGCAGTCATCGAGCACCAGCGGAATGTTATAAATTGCCGGGAGGGCTTGCAGTCCTGCGATCGAACCGCAATGAGCGACGCGGAGCGAACAGCGCTGGCTGTCGCCGATCACCAGAATAATGTTTCCGCTTGCAACGATGGCATTCGATCCTGCGATCACTCGCAACTCACGGTTCCCGAAGCGCGCCAAGCGGCCGTCGCCGACCACCTTCGCAACATCTCGGACTGCAAGGACGGTATAGGAGACTGCGACTCCTTGAATCTCACCCCGACCGAAGCAGTTGAGGTGCGCACCGCCAGACACCAGCGCAATACCAACGACTGCAATGCCGGCATGGGGCTCTGCGACCATTCCCAACTGACTCCGTCGGAGGCGAAGGATGCTGTGATCGCCGAACACCAGCGCAACGCCACAAATTGCAAGAACGGCTGGACCGATTGCAACCGCTCAAACCTGACCGGGTTGGAAGCGCGCGAGGTGGAAGCAACGGAACGCGAGCGCAATCTCTCCGATTGCAAGGGGGGCCGCGAGACCTGCGAATATTCGAAGCTGACCGGGACAGAAACCGGTGCCTTGGCCAAAGCTGAGCATGTTCGGAACTACCAGGCGTGCCTCAAAGGCTTCGGGTACTGCGACCGCTCTCGGCTCACACCGTCAGAGTCCAAGGCCATTCCTGACCCCTCATCCGTTCCGCGGTAGGCGTCAAGAAAACACCATCTTTCGCGGCTGTTAGTTTTGAAGTGCAGTCGACGGATCGGTCAGCGCAATCAATTGCCCAAGCGGATAGTCGTCTTCGGTGAGAGGAGATTCCGGAGCCGTGTTGACAATCGTCATAATCTCGCCGCTGGCAATTCCCTGGATCGTGAGGCGTTGACTCTCAACCGCGACAACTCGGTAGGTTTCGTCAAAAATCGCCATCGTTGTTCTCCCTGTTCGTCATGGGATGCGGACATAGCCAGCAGAGATCGAATTACACCCCCCCCAAGTATCGCTGAACTGAAGATCTAATTGTCAGAGGCACATCGGCCGCCGTTTCCGGTTTCGTCCATGAATCCCTACCTTTTCAGCATCCTGAGCGGTGCCATTTAGCTGGTCGAGGTTGCCCTCCGAGAAATCATTGCTCGACGATCCGCTCCATCCCGCCAGGGAAAGCGAGAACCTGAAGGAAGTAGGATTCCAAATTACTTGCCCAAAAACCGTTTGGTGCCTCCCAAGATGCTTTCCTTCCTGAGGCGGGCCACTTCTTCCTGAAGGTCCATGATTCGCGCAAACCGCGCGCGACAATCATGACGCTCAGAAGGATTCATGGCGAGGGGCCGTGTGAGAGCTTGGACCTGGAATGCGACCAGATCATCGACCTCGCGCCTCAGAGTAAAGAACCGTTCTTGAGCCATGGAATGATTTGCTTCAGTACCGCGAGTTCGGTCACGACCGGGTCAATTTGCCCTGCGTTTATGAATCTGCGTCGCTGTCGAAGCCTTCTGGAATACGGGTGGGACTCAACGGGCCTCGATGGGGAATTGGAAGATTGGTAGTCCGCCGCAGGCGGCCCAACACGTCGTCTTTTACGGCTTCGCCATAGATCGCGAACATGGCCCGATTCATGCCCGCAAAGTTCCCGCGCCAAAATTCCGCTTTGCGGCTGGTGCCGTTCTTTTGCCGTTCTTCGTGGAACGCCTGCAAGAACCACACGAGCTGCTGAGTGAGGCGGTCGACGGTCTCAGCGTTGGCAAAGCTCGGATTCGGCGCCATGGAAATATCTCCCGGACGAAGTGTGCAATGGGACCGTATCTCAATGCCTACTGCCCCACTCATCACACTAGTCCAAACGAGTGTCCAAATCTGTGCAATTGGGCTCATCTTTTGCCGGCTTCGTTTGGCAACTCAAGGTGAGTGGTCTGTCCATCTGCGTGCCGGCTTCGCTCGTGAGCAATCTTGCTCAGACTCGCGGGGGGCACACCTGTCACCATTTGGCCTGTACGGGCTTTTGCAATGGCCAAGAATATTTCTGTGCCGACAGGAAAAAGGAGCCACAATGTTCGCAACCATCCTGATCGTAGTTTTGATCCTGGCACTCCTGGGTGTACTCCCGCGGTGGAGCCACAGCAGCAATTGGGGATACTACCCGACCGGAGGAGTGGGCCTCATTCTGTTCGTGGCTGTGATCCTCCTGCTTCTTGGTCGCATTTGAACAACATGAACCAGGGTTGGCTCCGGCTTTCTGCCCGCGTGGCGGCGATCTTCCTCATCGTCCTGATGTGTACCGACGGCTCGTCCGCATACTCCGTCCTCACGCACGAGGAGATTGTCGACCTGCTGTGGACCGATGAGATCCA